>Ga0206921_10048_pt1 | contig 32902 bp, 14 predicted proteins | sample Alteio_BWOrgHeat_66_FD_152930 | JGI IMG/M metagenome (GOLD analysis project Ga0206921, IMG submission 152930) | Enriched cells from forest soil in Barre Woods Harvard Forest LTER site, Petersham, Massachusetts, United States -... | ecosystem: Environmental > Terrestrial > Soil > Temperate forest >...
CGGAGGCTAAGAATTAAATTCACCATAAATCTGCTGCTACCCATATTTTGAGTTGATGCAGCCCCGAGCGCACCATAAAATTCATTATGCCCGGTATAAATCAATATTGCATCAGGCTCATAGTTCACCACTTCTTTGGCAAAGCCTAATACCGTGTATGAATTTACGGCTGTTAATGACAGATTAATTATTTCAAAATTTTTATCGGGAATCATGCGCAAGACGATACTGCAGCCAGCGGTGAAAAGATCCGTTGTGAAAATAAGGGTACCCAATGGTGGTAGATTCTCCTAAAACAAACAGCCGTATGGTATTATTGTCTTTTTTCTTTTTGAAAATCTCACTGTTCCCTGTAGTAGCGATATCCGCGTCGGTAAAATATTTTTTTGAAGCGTCTGGGTTAAACACCAGGTAATCAGCATTATCTTTATATTCAACAAACAGGTGAAGGTTGTTACCATAATGAAACAGCCTTAAGCCAAATTCAATTAGACAGAGAATTATTAAAGGGACCAGTATGATACTGATCCCTTTAAATAATATAATTTTCTTTCTGGAAGGTTCTTTTAATGACGAGTATTTATTCTTTTTTACCGGCATAAATTATTAGTCCTCATTTGGTTATCCAGTAAAGTTAGTTAATAGCCCGGATTTTGTTGCCATGCCGGGTTTAACACCATTTCGGCATACGGAATAGGGGCTAAATATTTTTCCTGCACGTTTGTTCCGGCAGGGATTGGGTTTTCTGAAGGATCGCGTACCGCGATTATTGACGGCAGCAACTGCAGCCTGCATATATCAAACCAGCGTACACCAAACTCACCGGCACACTCATAGGCCCGCTCGTATACTACAGAATCCCTAAACGCCTGCTGTGAAAGGCCCGGTGTAAGTGGCTTTTCACCGGCACGTGCCCTAACCTGGTTTATAGCCGCATAACTTTGGGCTGTAGGTCCGCCGCCCGACATAGCCGACGATTCAGCATAATTTAAAAGAACCTGCGGATACCTCATAATATCATACGCCTTATTAGTACTTGGCTGTATGGTGTTAATGGTTGTGGCTGTTTCATTTACCCCATCGCCGTTAAGCCCGGCTCTGAACTTTTTGTAATAAGGGTGACGGGCATGGGTGTGGCTATCAGACCATGGGTATAAAGTAAATGTCACGTTATCCGCGTTCCTTATTTTTAAAGTGGTATAAAATGTAAGATCGGTGCGTGTACATTTTGGTGCATTTTTAAAGAATGTCAGTTCCGGATAAAAATCATCCCAGCCACTTGAACCATCAAGAGCAACTTCATCAAGCGGTACACTGGTTGAGCCAAAACTGCGTTCAGGCAAACTGGCGGCAACATTGTACTGCAATGCAAAAATAGACTCTGAGCTATTATTGGTAGTGAATACCTGGTCATAAGGCGTATTTAAATTATAAACACCTGCCTGCATCACGGTATTCGCTGCGGCAGCAGCAAGGGCATAATTGCTTGTCTGGTTAAGTGGCCAGCCAGCCATTGTTTGGTATACATCACTCAAAATGGCACTAACTGTATAAACATTAGGCTTGCCCTGCTCCAATTTGGTGCTCAGCATACCTTTTGCTGTATTAAGATCGCTTATGATTGACGCATAAACAGCAGCCACATCAGCTCTTGGAGGCCTTGAATTTGGATCGATGGTACCTAAAACAAGGGGTACCTGTCCGAATGTCCTTACCAAATAATAATAACACAAGCCTCTTAAGAAATACGCCTGACCTGCTGACTCATTTTTCAGTGAATCTGTTGAATTAACATTTTTATAAACAGTAATTACGTTGTTCGCCTGATAGATACAACTCCATGGGCCATTCCATTCGGCCGGCAGGCTTTGATTTGTACTGCCACCTGATAGTCTGTCGAAATCGCGCTGATCTGCTTTATTCAATCCCGGATCGGTTGTTAAATCGTCCGACCCGAAATAAGAGAACATTTTACTGGTAAAGCCCCATGAGCCATCTTTTGCCAATACGATATACATAGCGTTAACGGCACCATCCAGGTCACTTTGCGTTTTGTAATAGGTGCCCGGCGTTAAAGTAGCCTTCGGATCCTCCTGAAGTATTTTTTTACACCCGCCAAACAGCAGTAATGCCAGGGACGCAAATAATATTGTTTTTATCGTTTTCATTTTTGTGTTTTTATGAATAATTAATTATTACAATAATGCCCTATAAACCAAGCCTGAATCCAACGGTGAATGTTCTCGGATTAGGTATCACCCCAAATTCCTGCCCCTGATCATTAGTGGTGTTACCATTGTACACTTCCGGATCATATCCCGGGAATTTGGTAATTGTCAACAAATTCTGACCGCTTACATATACCTCCAGGCTTCTAACTTTAATTCTGCTTAACAGATCATTAGGTATATGGTAAGCCAATGACAGGTTCTTTAATTTACAATAGCTGGCATCATATACATAACGACTACTGTTATTTTCATTATGGCTGGTATTGCTCCATGCAGGGTTATCTGTTTGATGTTGTGGTGTCCACAGGTTTTCAGGAACAGCTTCCGCAAGTGTGGCATTCTTCATATCACCTAAACCACCCCATAAGTAAGCAAGGGTTTGAGAGAATATCTGGTTACCCTGCTCGCCCTGGAACATAAAGCTTAATGTAAAGTGACCATAGGTAAAGTCATTGATAAAGCCATAAGAGTACCTTGGTGTTGCATTACCCAGCGGTTCATAATCAGCTGATGTTATTGCATGGTCATTGTTCAGATCTGCGTACCTTGCATCACCAGGTTTTTCACCATATAGTGCTGCCTGAGCGGCTTGATCTGTTTTCCATGTACCCAGGAATTTATATCCATAAAATTCGCCTAGTGGCAATCCTACTTTAATTATACCAAAACCATCTGTAATATTGTTTATACCTTGCAGACTAAGCACCTTATTACGGTTCATGGATACGTTAAAATTGGTAGTCCATTTAAATTTTTGTGTAGAAATTGGTGTTCCTCCCAAAGCAAACTCTAAACCTTTGTTACCTATACTGCCAATATTGCTTTGCACATTGCCGCCACCAAGGTATTGCGGGATAGGTACATTATATAATAAGTCATTTACTTTGTTGGTATAGGCATCTACTACAAAAGTTATGCGCCCTTTTAAGAACGACATGTCGACACCCAGGTCATAGGCTGTTTTAACTTCCCATTTCAGTGATTTTGGCGCAGGTGTACCCAAAAAAGTAGCATTGCTTGCAGGGCCGCCGGCACCACTATAATAATAAGCCGTAGACGGATTACCCGCTGTACTGATTTGTGCAATACTCGAATAAGCACCTACCGACTGGTTGCCTGTTTGACCATAAGTAGCACGAACCTTAAAATCAGAGAACACCGGAGAGTTCGCTAAAAAGTCCTCTCTGCCAACATTCCAGCTTAAACCAATTGATGGGAAGGTGCTGTATTTTTGGGTCAGGTGTGACGAACCGTCATCACGTATACTGGCTGATATTTCGTATTTCTCTTTATAGGCATAATTTACACGTGCCATATAGGATATCAAACCATCTGCACCATAGCCTGATGAGGTCAGCTGTGTTCCACCTAAAGCCAGGTTATAATAGCCCAGGTTATAGGTTGAAAGGTTATTTGACCGGGCATCAACACTAACACCATTATCCTGCGATTGCTCATACAATGCGGTTGCTGTTATTGAATGGTCGCCAAAGGTCTTTTTATAAGTAAGGTAATTACTTGTTATGTAGCTGGTATTTTTGCTTGAGTTAACATCTGCATAATCAGAGTGACTGACATAACTCCCCGTTCCCGGACCAAAAACACTTTGATTAAGGCTCCATCCAAGGTTATATACATCATTTGATGTGAAAGTTAAGCCATCAATAATGCGATAATTAAATGATAGTTGTCCATCAACGTTCGTACTGGAATTATCAACTGACTGACTAAGCGCCTGTGCAATGGGATTGGGTTGTATAGAAGCATAAGGAGCGCTTTGTACAAATGAACCATCTGGATTTCTGATAGGCGACAAAGGGTCATATTCGGCTGCGAGGTTAAAAGGATCAACCAAACCACCATTGTAGCTATTATTATGGCTCTGCGGCAAACTTGCAGCAACAATAATTCTTAAGTCCATTTTGTTATTCAGCTTAGCGTCAATGGTACTTCTGAATTTTGTATCCTTATACCATTGATTAAGTATTAATCCGGGCTGATCAAGGTAGTTTAATGATACACGGTATTTTACATTGTCATTTCCTCCTGATACATCAAGCTGGTAATTTTGCACGAATGGCTTTTGTTGCAGTGCGCGTTGCCAATCGGTACCGCCATTTGTTTTGTAATCATTTAATTGCTGTTGCGAAAATGGAGCCAAACCACCTGTGGCTACGTATTGCGAATTTACCGAACGGGCAAAATCATAGGCATCCATCAAATCAAGTTCTTTAGGTATTTCACCTTTTTGGAACCATGCATCAAAATTGATGACTGTTTTACCGGACTGGCCTGATTTAGTTGTGATCAGCACAACACCGTTTGAACCCCTTGATCCATAAATAGCAGTAGCGGCCGCATCTTTTAATACTTCAATAGAAGCGATATCATTTACGTTTACATCTGGACCACCACCAATATATCCATCAATTACATATAAAGGTGTAGTACCGCCTGTAATTGTATTTACACCACGGATGATAATACTGGGATCGCGCCCTGGCTGCCCGCTTGTGCTGGTAACAGCCACACCCGATACGGTACCCTGTAATGCCTGGGATACATTTTCCAATGGGCGTTTAGCAACTTCTTTTGCTGATATGGTGCTGGATGCACCGGTAACATTGCTTCTTTTTTGTGTACCGTAACCAACAGCCACAACCTCATTCAGCATATTTGCAGCATCCTGCATGGTAACATTTAATGAAGCTTGTCCGGTATAAGGTACTCTTTGTTCAGTATACCCAATAAAGGTAAAAACAAGTACGGCACCATCATTTACACGTATATGAAAGTTACCTTTAATATCGGTAACGGTACCAAACGATGTTCCTTCAATTTTGACAGTTACCCCTGGCAGGGCCTCTCCCTTACTATCTTTCACAGTTCCGCTGATATCAGCAGGCGGGCGCGGAGAATTTGTCCGGTCACTCTTTTCGAGTGCAAATGCGGCATTGCTTCCAAACACAATACAGCATACCAGTAACATAAATAAAAGTTTTTTCATTCTGGTTTAATTTTGGTTAATAAATTGGGTTAACAATTGATAGATCGAAAGTAAAACACCCCAATTAATAAAGTATTAACAAAAGATTAATGGGATTAATAAGAATTAATTTATATACAAGGCATTGAATATCAGATATTTAATTACAACACAAAAATATTAGCTCATAGTTTATATAAAACAACAAGCTTATATGATAAATAGCACTAATTATGTTGCGATTATGTATAAACTGGTTCTTATAATCATTTCGGTCTATCAGCTTAGGTAATTATACGGCAAAAATTTGTGCTGAAATAACAGGATTGCGTACATACGAAACAGTAAGTCACCTAGTTAATAATGTAATATTCAATATTACAGTCAGTTATCTACTCCATCGCATTATCATTAAATTCTATTGAAGTAGATATGTAGTGCCCTTAAAGTTAACCGTGCTCTCCCCTTCACAATTAAGTACTGTATATCATAAGTAAAAGTCCGGCCGGAATAAAGCCGGCCGGACCGTTTCATAGCTATAAAACTATGGGACAACCTGGTTATTGAACGCCCCAGCTTTTATTAGGCTTTGGCCCCATTTCCAATTCAAGGTTTCCACCGGCAACCAATTGCGCATGGGTAAACCAAGGTGTATTTAGCGGTTCGCCATTAAACTTTGCACTTTGGATGTATTTATTTTTAACCGAGCAATTATTAGCAATCAAAGTAAATTGTTTGCCACCCGGAAGATCAATAGTTACATTTTTAAACACCGGGCTGCCAATTGTATATACAGGAATACCTGGAGTAACCGGGTAAAAACCCATGGATGAAAATACTACAAATGCCGACATGCCACCGCCATCCTCATCACCCGGAATACCAAAAATGGTATCCTTATACCATACATCCAGTAAAAATCTTACCCGACTCTGCGTCTTCCACGGGGAATTAGTAAAATTATAAAGATAAGGTATCACAAAACTCGGTTCATTACCCATGGAGAACTGCCCTACCAAACCTGTAGCATCCGGAAATTTACTCCAAAACTCATATTTACTTCGGCCCAGGCTTTCGCGGTATAATTGATCGAGCTTGTTTTCAAACAAGGTTTTACCGCCCATAAGCGCCATTAAACCTTTCACATCATATTGCACCTGCCATAAATACGTCCAGCCATTATTTTCATCATAATAATCCCGGCCGCCCATTCCGCCGTCAAACTTGGGGTCAATATTTATCCAGTTACCCCTGCCATCCTTTGGAATAAACATTTTAACCTTATCGTTCCATAAGTTTTTGTAATTGAGTGCACGCAAGCTAAATTTCTTATAATCATCATCTTTACCTAGGTCTTTTGCCATCTGTGCAACTGCCCAGTCATCATAGCTGCCGCCAAGCGTTACAGCTACTGCCTGCCTTTTTTCAAAAGGGTGCACCGATGCTACAGTTTCCTTTTCACCGGGACGTAAAGCAGGGAAGTATCCGTTTTTATAGTAAAAATCATCTAATACCGTTTTCGGCCCGTTCCTCCAGGGCAGCATGGTTGCCTGGGTTGCGTTTTTCAGCATCCCTTCATAAGCCTTTAAGCTGTCAAAACCCCTTATCCCTTTACGGTAATCATCAAGGATCATGATGGAGGAGTGAAAAGCATTCATACAAGGGTTATCACCAAAAAGCACGGGAAAGGTTGGCATCCATCCCGCTTGTTCATATTGTGTTACATAGGAGTTAATCATATCCTGCTCCAGCGCGGGATTTAGTATAGTCCTTAACGGATGTAGTGCGAGGTAGGTATCCCAAATCCAGTCATCAACATAAAAAGGGCGATTACTGGTATGGATCTTTTTATCATAACCGCTGTAATATTTGTTGTTTTCAGATATATCCACCATGCGCTCATTGCAACGATACAGCGCTGTATAAAACGATCTCTTTTGCGCCTCGGTACCACCCGTAACTTTTATCTGGTCGACAACTTTTGCCCAGGTTTCCTCGGCATTGTTTTTAATGGTGGTAAAGGATTTATCCTTTATCTCGTTATCAAAGTTTTCCTTAGCCTGCTCAGCACTTATATAAGAAACGGCATATCTAAATTCAACCGTATCGGGCGAATTTTGCGGAAACGAGATCCATGCCTTTACATCATCACCATTTGCTGCATCATCCGTATTTAATTTATCAGCTTTAACCGTACCGGTTTTACCCGCTATGCTAAAAACACCATACATATAAACTTTTATGTCATCATGATAAGTTTCCATTCCCTGCATTTCATTGCCTCCGTTAAAATGCCAGCTGCCTGCACCATCATTATACAGGCTAAAAAGAAGGCTTTTATTTACTGAATTATGCGGGAACGCAAAACGGAATATCCCCGCCTTTTTGCCGGGAGTAAACTCAACATTCATATCATCATCAACCAAATAGGTTGAATAGTACCAGGGCCGTGTTACTTCTAAGTCATGGTCAAAGGTTAGTTTTTGATCCCATGCCGCTAATGAAAGCGGTTTTACCGATGGCTTAAGTGCAAATACCTGCCCCAGGCGGTGCGAAACTATTGTTAATGGAAAACTGGAGATCTGGTCGTCAATGTAATCGTTTCTTTGCGGGTACATTCTTATAACCTGGTTAGGCAGCTGAGCTGTTGGCCGTGTAGGCTCCAGCAATTGGCCAACGTTACCGATACGCGGATCGATGTATTTTAGATTACCACGGCCCGCATTTTCATCTTCATTTTGGGCAGATGCAGTTAAGCTGAAGCAGCAAATTAGTACAAGGTGTAATGAAACAGCTATTAATAGCCTTAGATAGTGTTTGTTCATTTATTAGGTTTTATAGTATCCTTAAAATGATCATATATTAAACAGGTTGTCAACAAATAAAATTCGTATCGAAAGATATTTAGCAATTAACAGTAATTAATTGCATATACATCCGGGTTAAATCTTTTTTAGTTTACAATCAGTTTTCAGTATGACCGTGCCACGTTAATTCAATATTATTTGTGGCTTTCAGGGAGCTAATTAAACCTTTAACAGTTAATAAAAGATTAATGAAAGCATTAATGAAACATTATTATGGTGTATAATTAACATTTATTGGCTTTTTTTTTAAAAAAAATCAGGAGGAAAATATGGAGGATTATTAATGTTGTACCAAAATATCATGAAAATCCCGTTTAAAATCTTCATCATAAATTATTTTATACTCTTTAACAAAACACTCAAAAGTATTTTTTGCAAGTGAGTGTTTACCCAATGTTGATAAGGCATTACACTTCAGGATCATGGACTCCTCGTTCACAGGATCGAAGTAAAAGATAAAATTGGCTATCTCTATTAAAAACTCAGCATTATAGGGTTGAGACGATTGCGCATAATGAAGGAAAGTATCAATTACCTCATTTGAGATCTCTGCTTTAAACGTATCCAGCCACTCATAATCACTGTTTGACAAGAAATTGCCCCTGCGGGTTATCTCAAAAAGAGATTTAATTTTTTGTTCATCAAGTTTCTTCTTATCCTTAACAATATTCAGGTAGTTGTAATAATCAACATAAATCTTATCGTAATCTACATCAATTTTCCAGTAACCTGTATCCTTTGAAAGATGGCAATCCTGCACCTTATCTAAAAGCGATTTAAGTTTTGCAATATTTACCGAACGGTTATTCCTGGCGCTTTTGGCAGACTTATCAAACCAAAGGATTTCATTTAATTTTTCGGAACTTAAGCCCCTGCCCCTTTTTATAGAATACAGCAAAATAAGCAAAAACAGTTCCTTAATCAGCGGTGTGAAATGCTTTGTTATATCTGCCCCGTCAGCATCAAAAACCTGTAAATCGCCAAACAATAAAATCGCATTTTTCAGCGGGATATCACTTTCATAGTTCTGCACATCGCTTAATGAAGTTACACTTTCAGTTATATACGATGGCTGAGGCTGAACAACATCCTGGGATGGAAGAACCGGCAAGGGTTCCTCCAGGGGTTTGGTGTATGGCGCAGCAGTATTCTTTGTTTTATGTCTTTTATAATAGATAAACCCACCGGCAGCCAATGCCAAAATCATTGAGATTATAAAATACCAAAATTTATCGTTTTTTGCCAGCGATAAGTTTTCAGCAATATCAACCGGTGGCCCCAATAAGGTATAAATATTAACTTTGGTTTCATCATTCTCTAATCTAAGCAGAGTAACTACTACAAATTTGTTACTCGCCGGACAGTAGTAAAGGTCGGCGAAGGAATGTATATCATTAAAACTATATGGTATCGCACTTGTCAGAATCTTATACGATGGATCATTTAATGATCCCTTTATAAGCTGTAAACTGGAGTTGTATTTGTTTTGAGGAAATACCAGGCCATAGTATGTTTTTTCTTTATCGTTTATTATTAAGGAACTGGCAAAAGCAAAATCCTCGTTGTTTACTTTTAAATCAAATAGCTTTTTAAACGCTCTATTTTTTACGGTAAAACGCATCATGCTATAAATATTCTTCGGGTTTAGTATCTGTAGCCCGCTTGAATTCCCGTACCCACCTATCACATAAACGGTATCGCCATTGGCACTTGCACCTAATGCTGATAAATAACGGGGCATAAAAAAGTCGCCTTTGTATTTTACCTGCTGCCATTTCTGGGTTTTGAAAGTGTATTGCTGTATTGTATTTTTATACTGCAGCTGCCCATATCCTCCAAACAGGTACAAAGATGTATCCATACCTGAAATCATTTTGTTGGCATGCCAGAAACCCGTTACAACGTTAGGTGTAAATTTTTTATCCCAGGTTTTGTTTTCAAAACTATACCTGGCTACTGTTTTTTGATCAGGAAAAAAGTTGTACAAACTATTATCGTATGGGTTGTACACCGATTGATTGCCCTGATTAAGGTTTGGTTTTATAACATTCGGGCTGCTGGTCATTGCTGAACTATTAACAGAATAACTGTAAACCGAATCTTTACCAACCAGGTACAAAATTTCATTTTTACGGTCAAATGCAGTACTGGCGACACCTTGCACAGTAATATCTTTTGTTTTTTGCCAGTTATGGTGCATTGCCGATATCCATAATGGATTGGCTATAGAACCATTTTGCTGCGCGATAACTTCATGTACTACAGTTCCCGTACCTTCATTTAAAGGCCAGCTATATTTTAAAACCTTGTTTTGTGATATACTGATATTACGAAGCTTTATAGGCGGGATATCAGTTGTTTCAAATTGTTTATAATTGTTGGTACCAAAAAATATGTGGTAACAACCGTTCTTTTTTAAATGCAGCCCTTTTTCAACAAAAATCTTCAGCCCATCAGAAAATACCAACTGATCTTTTTCAACGTCAAACAATATATTCAGTTTGTTCCATTGGCTAAACAATTTATTTAAGGGGATGTCGAATTTTATATTGGTTAGCTTATCACCTGCAATAACATTAAAATGGTTTTTTGAATCCTCTGCGCTATAAATCAAGTCAAAATTACGGTCATTATCATCAATTATGCGTACGATGTAACCAAAATAAGTAGCCCGGTAAGGCAAAAAAGAAAGATCAAAAGAAAGGTTAAAATTACCGTTAAGGCAAAGGCTTTTATCAGTACACAGGTCAAGTGAAGTACGTTTATCCTGAAAAACTTCATGGCTTGAAAAACCCAGACCATAGTTCTGTCCAAAACAATTTTTATTCAGAACACAAATAAAAGCGGTTAAAACAATAATTTTAAAACCCGGGTAAAGTTTTCTCATACTTAATCTAATGCTCCGTTGTATATAAGATCGGTACTATATACAATACTTTTTTACAGGCTTATAAATATGGCACAACTGAAGTTGCCATTATTATCTCAAATTTAATATTTGATATAGTAATTTCAATAAATTTATAATTTATTATATTATTTTCAATTCTTAGTCGGTTCTGTTTAAAAGTTTCGTCTAAATAGTCCGGTTAGCCTGCAATTTTCATCCATTTTTTTAAATATGCAATCGATTGTTGGATGCCTAAAAACCATATTTTATAAAAACACATCACTTGGGATTCGATGAAATAGGGCGTAAACAAATCTAATCAAACGCGGAACCTACTTACCATAGCTGCTTTGGCAGCTATGGTAAGTAGGGCCAATAATCTTAAATGTAAATACCAATCAGATGGCAAACCGATACCATCTGATTGGCAGATTTATGCAGGACGCTGTCCTCATTTTATTGACAAGAACCTGGTAAATTCCTGTCAATGAATTTCTCATTTTATAGCTTCTCTTTCGGGCATTTTATACACCAGGGGCTTTTCTTTTCTTAAAATTTGAGCAGCCTGGCCTGTTAACCACAAATATTGATCGGATGGTTCCCCATCAAATTTCACAAAGGCCGTTCCTGAACCGGGCGCAGTTACGGGTGGGTTACCATTTACCTTAAATATAGCGGTACCTTCATTTATCTCATCAAACATGGCTACATACAACATGGATGCCCCTGCCGACATAGCGGTAGATAGCATTTGCCAGTAAAAACGCCCACCCTCGCGCGGTATGGATGCTATCGGCTTTACATCATCAGGAAATTCATAGCGGCTCAGATTATGCCAGCTGAAACCCGGGTAAACACATGGCACATAAGCAACATGGTTTTCGCTGCACCATTTCATATCATCGATAATATCGTCGCGGTACCTGTCCATATCATTATGCAGCAACGGCGAATAACGCTGAACGCTCCATGGTAAAACAATATCACATTGTTTAATCAGCTGATGCAAATACGGGTCATTTGTGCAATCGGCCTTTAAACTGCGCCATGAATTGGGTACGCCTATCATAATGGCGCAGCCGCCATAAACCGGGTCATTTTTTAGAAAATCTATCAATCTTTCAAAACCTATATTGCGGATGTTATAAGGTCTGTCGGGAAATCCGACCCCCCAAATGGCTACCAAGGGTTTACCATTGTAATGAAGGTAAGTTTTAGTACCCGGCTGGTTGGTTACCTTTAGCTGATCAACCAAATACTTCCAGTCCTCAATAATGCTGGAGCAATCCTGGCCCGAAGCGCTTAACCCCGAAAGATCATACATTACAGCAATCGCTCTTTTGTATTTCGAGGCTGCCTCGAGCGCGTTTTTTAACACAACCGATTCCTTATCCTTATCTTTCGCATTGACATTATTAAAGAATCGCTGCATAAATACGCCATCAATACCGTACTGTTGCATCCATTTAAAATGCAGGTCGACCGTACTTTTATCTACCGAGCTAAAGAAACGGGCCTGGTCGCCATTTGGCAGTTTAAAAGGGGTTGGGTAAGTTTTTTCGTACTCACTTACATCGGGCCAAACATCAATGCCCGAATGATTTTCATTGCCATAAACATATCGGGTACTTTGTGAGCCATCACCTTCGGCCCTGAACCAGCCCTGGTAACCGGCCATTATTAAGCCCTTATAAGTGGGATAAAGGGTTTCTGTGCTGTGTTTGTTTTGCCCAAAGGCTATTGCTGCGAACAATAATAAAATGCCTGAAAAGGTAATTTTGATTTGCATACTTGGTTTATATTAAATTGGAATTGGTACGCAAATAAATTCCCGGCCATTAATAATTACTTAATAAGCTATTAACAGCAAAATTTAGTTTAAGCACTTTGTTGAAATTTGCAATGCGGTAAATAACTAAAACACTATGAATCAATCACGTTTTACTATAGCCCGACCAGCATAAATAAATTACTTTAAAATTTCCTCCGGCTATTAATTTTTTATTAATCACTTATTATCCGCGGCAGTATAGTTTTACCAAACCAATGTATCTGCGGATATATAAACCAATTAAACCATTTCATTAGCAATAACCATCTTTATGAAATTAAAGAAAAGCCTGTTTATTTCCTTTATTACTATTACCTGCTGTTCGTTCACAAGCATAAAGCCTGTTTATAAATATGCGTATCAAAACCTGGCTATTCCGGTAGATCAGCGCGTTGCCGACCTGGTTAGCCGGATGACACTGACTGAAAAAATAAGGCAGCTGGATATGTTTGAGGGTAAAACAGTATCAGATATGCAGGGGCATGATGCCAGTTCTGTTTCAGCCGAAAAAATGAAACAAACCATAGGCACAACCGGCATTGGTTCTATTCACGATTTTTACCCCATCGGCGCAGACCTTACCAACCAGGTACAGAAATATGCCATTGAAAATACCCGGCTGGGTATTCCCGTATTATTTATTGAAGAAGGATTGCATGGCTATTCGGGCCGGGGCAGTACGTCGTTCCCGGTGCCTATCGCATTATCAACCGCATGGGATACTGTGCTTGTACACAAAATAGGCCGTGTAATAGCAACGGAAACGCGCGCACATGGCATAAACATGATATTAGGCCCTGTTTTGTGCCTGCCCCGCGACCCACGCTGGGGAAGAACAGAAGAAACTTACGGAGAAGATCCTTACCTCGACGCGCTCAATGGCGTAGCTATGGTTAAAGGCCTGCAGGGGAAAAAATTAAGTGATGATGATGCTGTACTTGCCGAACCCAAACATTTTGCCGTACATGGCATACCCGAGGCAGGGAGTAATATTGCTACGGTAAATATTGGCGAGCGTGAAGCCAGATCGTCCTTTTTATATGTTTTTGAAAAGGCAATAAGGCAAGGCGGCGCCCAGGGTATGATGGCCGCTTACAGCGAAATGGATGGCATACCCTGCGTAGACAATGAATGGCTGCTGAAAGATGTGCTGCGTAAGGAATGGGGCTTTAAAGGATTTGTACTATCAGATCTCGGCGCTATAAAGATGACCTTAAACAGTCACCACACCGCAGCTAATGCAAGCGATGCTTTAGCACAAACCTTTACAGCAGGTATGGATATGCAGTTCTATGATTTTCCGCATGATGATTTTATAACGGCAATGAAACTGGCCATACAAAACAAAAGCTTATCAATGGCCGATCTGAATCGTGCGGTTTCAGATGTATTGAGGGTTAAATTTAAATTGGGTTTGTTTGATAACCCATACATTAACCCATCGTTAACAGCAAAAGTATTTCACTCGCAACAAAATCAGGATCTGGCTTTACAGGCAGCCAAAGAAAGTATCTGCCTGTTAAAAAATGATCAGCATATACTACCATTAAACAGCAATGTGCATTCGCTTGCAGTTATTGGCCCGCTGGCAAAAAGCACTTATTTGGGTGGCTATTCCAATACTGAGGATAAAGGAATATCTATTTTAGATGGACTAAAGCAACGGGCCGGCAATTCAATTAATATTAACTATGAGACCGGTTATGAACCGGATTCAGCAGCCAGCTTACAGGCTGATTATTTAAAAAAGGCCCTTGAACTGGTTAATCATGCTGATGCAGCAGTAGTTGTTTTGGGTGAAGATGTGAAAGAAGTAGGCGAAGGAAAAGACCGCTCGAACCTGGATATTAACAAGCTGCAGGAAAACCTTATTGAGGCTGTTTATAAAACAGGCAAACCAGTAACAGTGGTATTGGCAAATGGCAGGCCACTGTGCATCAACTGGGTGGCAAAAAATATCCCGGCGATAGTTGAGGCATGGTTTGGAGGTGAAAAAGGCGGCCTTGCTGTTGCCGACGTATTGTTGGGTGCATACAATCCTTCGGGCAAATTGCCTATTACCTTCCCCCGCTCCACCGGGCAGATCCCTTTTTACTATAACCATAAACCATCATCAAGGCATATTTATGTTGATCAGGATAGTACCGCGCTGTTTAATTTCGGTCATGGCTTAAGTTATACTACGTTCAGCTATGATAATCTGCAGATCAGTCCTTTAAAAATACCTGTTAATGGCACGGCAACCATAACTGTAAAAATCAAGAACACAGGCAATGTTGAGGGCACAGAAGTGGCTCAACTATACATAAGGGATGTAGTATCCAGTGTTACCACACCTGTACAATCCTTAAAAGGTTTCAGCAGGATCAATCTTAAACCAGGCGAAAGCAGAACAGTGACATTTAAACTTAATGCAGCAGAATTAGCAGTTTGGAACAGGCAAATGAAATATGTTGTTGAACCCGGCGAGTTTAAGATTATGGTAGGCAGCGCATCCGATGATATCAGGCAAAACGGGAGCCTGTATGTTGTTAAATAAAATCTAAAACTAATATAAACCAACCAATCATAAGCTAATGAATACGCAAGCAAAAGCCACATGGCACAGTTCACTAAAACATGTTATATCATGTATGATCATCATTAATAAAATAGTTCTGTGCTGTTATTTGTTAACCCTGGTTACAGTTAATACCGCATTGGCGCAAACCAGCACGCAGACTTTTGCTGATATAAAAACCACATGGCGCGGTGATTATGATCGCTATGACTTTTTGATGGATACTGCTACGCTGGCTATTAAACCCATTAAAGCAGCTGCAAGTGAACAATACGGTATGACCGATACTGTTAAAGGCCAGGTTCGTTGTATTTTGGTAGTACCTAAACATGCGGCAGCGGGCAACCCATGGTGCTGGCGTGGCTTTTACTGGGACCATGAACCACAATACGAAGTTGAATTGCTGAATCGTGGCTTTTATATAGCTTATATTAATTGCGACCCTGGTAAGCAGTGGGAAGCATGGTATAAATTTCTTACCGACCATGGGTTATCACCCAAGCCGGCTTTTGGCGGTATGAGCCGGGGCGGTATAAACGCTTATGCCTGGGCTACAACTCATCCTGATAAAGTTTCCTGTATTTATGGCGACAATCCGGCTATCCGGCCAGTGAGTATGGCAAAAATGGGCGATCTGGCTAAACGTGATATCCCGCTTTTAAATGTTTGCGGCAGCCAGGATTTCCTGTATGAAAAAAACACACTGCCTATTGAGGATATCTATCATCAGCTAAATGGCCGTATTACGGTGATGATAAAGGAAGGTACCGCCCATCACCCGCACAGCCTGCGTAACCCCACGATCATTGCTGATTGGATAGAAAAAAATATCCAGCCATCAACTGCCGCGCCTGATTTTATCGATTCAACATTCATCAAATCGCATTATTACAGCCTTGCCAAAACTTATAAATATTTAACGGAAGAAGACACTTATGCTACCTGCAGCGGGCCTGGATTTACGCCTTGCTATGATCGTTATGATGTGAAGAATAAAAACTTTTTTGGCACATCAACCATGGTAATTATTGTTCCTAATAACCCGGCTCCGGGCAAGCCCTGGGTCTTCCGCGCCGACAGGATCGACAGGGATGCTGTTGTAGATCAGGAATTACTGGCGAAAGGCTATTATATAGTGGTTACTCCAATTACGGAGCAATCCGGCGCTGTTGCCGCTCAATGGGATGCTATCTATAAAACATTAACTGAGCACGGCTTTGCAAAAAAAGTGGTAATGGAGGGCACAGGTGCTTCGGCAGGTGAAGCTTATGCATGGGCCATCCAAAACCCTGATAAGGTTAGCTGTATTTATACTGTAAACCCGGTTATGCGCAGCCTGATGACTAAAACTGTTTTATTTGATAACCTTTCACCACTTGCTAAAGCCGGTATACCGCTATTAAATGTTTGTGGTAGTCAGGACCCCTGGTTACAGTTCAATACCATGGATATTGAACGCAGTTATAAACAAATGGGCGGCTCTATCACCGTAATAGTAAAACAAGGCGAGGGGCATTTTTTAATCATCGACCCTAAACCAGTTGTTGATTTTATCACTAAAAAAAGTAAATCGTAATATGAAAACCAGATCGGCAATACTCGTGTTATCGTTATTTTTTAATTTGGCATATGCCGGCGGGCTGCCAAATAAAGACAGGGATTATAAATTCAGCCAAACCATTTCAAGACCGGTGCTTGAAAATTACCTGGATCGCTCCATCACCATGCAAAACCTGCTTACCAACCAAAATGATTTTGATGATAACCTCCGCATGATTAAAAATATCGGCGCGAAATTTATAGGCAGGGCGGTTTGCCAGTGGGGTGGCGAAGCACACTTAATGCAAAACTTTGAGCTGGAAAAACAACTGGCCCTAAAGGTACACAAAGCCGATCCTGATATTATTTTACAAGCTTGCATCTTTGAAAATGTAACTGATGAAATAAACCAGATTGCTGTACCGGCCTGGGCATTTACTGCCTTAGGCATGCCTGTTGAGCAAAGGAATTTTCGTTACGATGATGTTCTTTATACCGATGGAAGGTTTAAGAATCAATGGGGTAACGGTTCAGTACCGGATGTAAGCAGACCTGAAACCAAGTTGCTATTTTATTTCCTTGCGGTTTCTTACATCAATGCCGGTATTGAAGGTATTCACTTTGGGCAGGTTGAGCTGATGAACAAAAACGACAAGAATTTAGATAACTATGCCCAGGTACTTGGTTTGATCAGGGCTTACGCTCATCAACATGCCCGTCGTGGTATGGTAATATGTGATGCCCATGTTCCCAGTGGCGGTTTTCTACGCGATGGGAAGTTGCTATTGGATGTTCATGCCTTTCCTTTAAGAATAATGGAAAACCCTGACAAGGCACAGGAAGCAACCTTAAAAGTTGGCTATACCGATGCTTTGTATCTGCGCAGCAAAGGCGGCATTACGCCCAGTGGCTGGCAATGTGATCACCTGCCCTATTTGGTTGAGTTTGATAACTATGGGGGCAGTAGTCAACCCGGGCAGGCAAAAGCTGCCGGAAGTTTCTTTTGGGTTTGGGGTTATGATGAGATCAGCTGGTTCGCCAATCAAGATAAACAATACCGCACTTATTGGCTGCATTATGCTTACGACTGGATACATAAAACCGATATAAACGGCCACCTGGAAATGCCCGGCAGCAGGCAAACATCCAAGCTTAAACAAATGAAATGGTACCATGCCAATAACCCGGGCCCGGCCATTCCGGGCGGCCTTGGCGATGAAAACACCATACGTGATATATGGGCCGCAGCAGATTTACATTAATGCCTTTTGCTAAAAACATCAGTACAACCTAACCTTATCATCCATTCGAGATAACAAGTTAAACTCCTGCCCTATTGTAATTAATAATTTACAAGCATATCATTAATATGCTATGTACTAGCGCCCTAAATAAGCATTTATTAAGAAAAAAATAATAACTACTTATTGCTTTGTACTTATAACCAACAATTATTAAACTTAATACGAATGGACAAATTTTTACGCAAAAGGAAAGCGATTGCCTTGCTTTTCTTTCTACCCCTGCTATATCCCGGTGTTAGTGCACAGGCTCAAACTCCGGTAACTTCGTCTCAGTCAATTATCGATAAGACAGCCAGGTACAATGACAGCTTACCAACGGAGCGGCTTTATCTTCACCTCGATAAATCTTATTATTCAGCCGGTGATACTATTTGGTTTAAAGGCTACCTTATTAATTCGGCATTAGCCTATTCGCCTTTAAGCAGCAGGTTATATATTGATCTGATCAACGATCACAATAAGGTTGTTCGCCATTTAGTATTCCCCATATCCTTTGGCCTAACCGTGGGCAACATTTACCTCGACGAAAGCCTGGTAAATGAAGGTGCTTATACCATACGGGCATATACTAACTGGATGCGCAATTTTGGGGCCGATCAGCTATTCTATACCAACTTATATATTGCGGCCTCAGGCAGTGATTCATCGCTCGTTAATGCAAACTCTACATTATCCGCTAATCATCTTAAAATTGACCTGAAATTTACCGGACTCAAAAAACAGGCCGGTGGCATACATGACCTGCAGGTAAAATTAGCTGATGACAAAAAAACATGGCAAACCAGCAATGTGAAAACATCTGCCAGCGGCGATCTGAACCTGGATTTTGATTTACCTGACAATGTACCTGTTAAAAACCTTACACTCATCGCACAGGATAAAAAAACAAATACTACAAAATCAATCCCCGTTAATGTTGCCAGGGCAGCTGATATAGACATGCAATTTATGCCGGAAAGCGGCCAGCTGGTGGAGTCGCTGCCTGCACATATTGGGTTTAAGGCAATAGGAGAAGATGGAAAAGGTGTAAATATTAAAGGTGTTCTTATCGACAAGGAAAACAATGAAGAAGTAAGCTTTGAATCCTATCATAACGGCATGGGCGTATTTGATTTTGTACCCTTGCCGGGCGAAAAATACACGGCTAAAATAACATTGCCCGATGGCAGGGTTAAAACAGCAAACCTTCCTGTAATTAAAAACTCAGGAACTTTACTAAAGATCAAAAATAACGTATCCGACTCACTTGAGGTTACCGTTCTGGCAACTAAGGATATGCAGAGCACCACTAACGACTATACCATTATAGGACAATCGAGAGGGGCTATTTATTATGCCGCCACTTTTAAGCTCAATAAGGATTATGCTACCTTTTATGTGCCAAAAAGCTCTTTCCCCACAGGGGTAGCGCACTTCACCTTATTCAATGCTCAAAACCAACCGCTGAATGAAAGAATGAGCTTTATCAACCATCATGATAATCTTAAGGTGGAGATAAACTCAAATGCTGCATCCTATGCGCCCAGGGATAGTATACCAGTACATATTACGGTGAAGGATGATAAAGGTAACCCCGTAGTAGGCAGCTTTTCCTTATCTGTTACAGATGACGGACAGATTAAGAACACAGATATCAACAAAACAAACATATTTACACAACTGCTGCTATCAGCTGATCTGAAAGGCTATGTGGAAGACCCGGCCTGGTATTTTTCTGCAGATAGCAAGGCAGCCAAAGCACTGGATATATTATTATTAACCCAGGGTTGGGTAGGTTATGATTGGAAAGATATTTTAAACGGACCTGCACAGCCAGCTTTTGATGCCGAACCCCAATATATGCTTAAAGGCAAGGTTGTAAATGTATTAGGTAAACCTATTGCCAACTCAAATGTAACGCTGTTAAGTACCGGCAAAATAAAGCTTTACAAAGACACAACCACCGATAGCAAGGGACAGTTTACTTTTAAGAATTTCCCACTTACAACCGATAGCATAGCTTTTGTATTGCAGGCCCGTAACGCCCGGGGCAGAATTGTTAATGCCGGCATAACCGTTAAAGACGATGATATACCACTGGTTGCGCTGCCTTACTTCCCCCCTCCTGTTCCGTGGTATGTAAATAGTGACAGCACCGCCCTGAATTATATAAATAAAAGTGCTGCTTACCATGACGCACTGGACGATTTAAAAAACGGACCGGGTAATCACCTGTTGAAAACAGTAAACATAAAGGATAGAGCGATAATTAAGGGCTCGAAAAATTTAAATGGCGCAGGCAGCTATGATCAGGCCATTACACAGGATGAAATTGTAAAAACCGGCAAAATATCATTACTAAAACTTATTGAGCAAAAGGTGAACAACTTTCATGAAGGCTATGGTGCCAAGGGAAACAATTTAGCGTTTATGTTAAAGGATAAACGGGTGCATTTTTCTATTGATGGAATAGATATTGACAGGTTTTATGAAATTTCGGACAACCCGATTCCGAACGATCATTACTACTATCAGAAAGAAATACTTGAATATTTTACTGCCGAAGATATTACAGGGATAGAAGTGATCTATAGCACAAGATTTACCGCCTTATATGATGAACGTAACCTGCCCGATGGTACAGCTACCCTGCCTACAGCGCGTCCCGGTGAAAATGTGGCTTATCTGGAAATAACCACCAGATCGGGCCAGGGGCCATATGCCAACAGGGCTACCGGTATTTTTGTGTATAAGCCGGCACCTGTAACTGTACCCACTCAATTTTACAGCCCTAAATATGTTGTTAAAAATAGGTACCCGGGATTTACTGATCTGCGCTCAACCATTTATTGGGAACCGAATATTGTAACCAATAAGGCAGGTGAGGCTAAAACAGTTTTTTATGCCGCAGATCCGTTAACAACTTATACCATTGTTTTGCAAGGTGCCGATCTTAATGGAAAAGTAGGTTACACAACACGGCAAGTAACCATTACGAATAAGAAATAAAAAACTGCCCCTACTAAGTTTAACAAAAGAACGTGCCCTTGAATAAGGCACGTTCTTTTGTTAAGTACCATAGGTGTTCGGAAGATGGGAAAAAGAAGCATTGGCCTTGTGCGATTCCCGCCTTGGGGCGGGGAAGGGTGAGGTTTAACAGCTTATTTGATGTATAAACCCCTCCCTGCCACTTCACATCCAACCACACCCCTCCCGTGGGAGGGAATTAAAAACAGAAATGCAATCTTCTGAACACCTATGGTGTATTAATAGCAATATTATTCTACGCCCCAGCTTTTATTGGGTTTCGGTCCCATCTCCAATTCCAGTGTACCGCCGTTTATCAATTGTTGATGCGTAAACCAGGGTTTGTTAAGTGGTTGCCCGTTCATTTTTGCGCTCTGGATGTATTTATTAATAACAGAGCAGTTGTTGGCAATCATTTTAAATTGTTTTCCACCGGGCAGGTCAATAGTTACTTTACTAAATACCGGGCTACCTATAGTGTATACCGGCAAACCGGGCGTAATAGGATAAAAACCCATGGAGGAAAACACGACGAAAGCCGACATGCCACCGCCATCTTCATCTCCCGGAATACCGAAGATGTTGTCTTTAAACCATACATCTAGCAGAAAACGGATGCGTTTCTGTGTTTTCCAGGGCGAATTAGTAAAGTTATACAGGTATGGGATATGGAAGCTGGGTTCATTTCCCAATGAATACTGACCTACCAGGCCGGTGGCATCCGGAAATTTAGCCCAAAACGCATATTTGCTGCGGCCAAGCGGTTCCCGAAAAAGCTGATCAAGCCTGTCTTCAAATTGTTTCTTTCCGCCCATCAGGTTGATCAGGCCTGGTACATCCTCCTGTACTTGCCACAAATAGGTCCAGCCGTTGTTTTCATCATAATAATCACGGCCGCCTTCGCCTCCATCAAACTTAGGGTCAATTTTAATCCAGTTGCCACTACTATCTTTAGGCATAAACATTTTCATGTTGTTATCCCATAAATTTTTATAGTTGTTTGCCCTTATGCTGAACTTTTTTTGATCATCTGCTTTCCCCAATTCACCCGCCATTTGGCTTAATGCCCAGTCATCATAACTGGCGCCGAGCGTTACCGCTACGGCCTGCCTGTGCTCAATGGGGTTTACCTGGGGTATTGTTTCTGTTTCGCCTACCTTTAAGGCAGGGTAATAGCCATTGGCATAATAAAAATCTTCCAGGCTGCCTTTTGGTCCGTTGCGCCATGGCAGCATGGTAGCCGCTGTCGCATTTTTCATCATTCCTTCGTAGGCCTTATTTACATCGAAATTTCTTAAGCCTTTACGGTAATCATCCAGCATCATTATGGTAGAGTGGAAAGCATTCATACAGGCATGATCGCCAAACAAAACCGGAAACGTAGGCATCCAGCCCCCCTGGGTGTACATGTTTACATATGAATTCAGCATATCCTGCTCCATAACCGGGTTTACGATAGCCCGCAAAGGGTGCAAAGCCAGGTAGGTATCCCAGGTCCAGTCGTCAACATAAAACGGCCTGGTGGTGTCGTGTATCTTTTTATCAAAGCCACTATAATATTTGCCATCCTCGGTAATATCTACCATACGTTCATTACAGCGGTAATAAGCTGTATAAAACGAGCGGCGCTGCGCCTCCGTACCGCCTTCAACCCTGATGTTGTTGATGGCTTTATCCCATGCTTTTTCTCCGGCAGCTTTTATGTCGTTAAATGATCTTCCTGCTATTTCCTGTTTAAAATTAGCACGGGCCTGTTCCGGGCTGATATACGAAATGGCATAACGAAAATCGATAGTATCCGGTGAATTCCCGCTAAAAGTGATCCATGATTTTACCCCTTTGCCTGTAATCTCCCTGCTTCCCTGGTTTAATCCGTTATTAAGCGCGGTGCCGGGTTGGCCATCAGCGCTAAATTCGCCGTACATGTATACTTTAATATCATCGTGGTAGGTTTCCATACCTTCCATGCTGTTACCGTTAATAAATTTCCATGAGCCGGCTCCGCTATTATACAGATCGAACAACAGGTTTTTATCCTGCTTATTTGCCGGAAAAGTAAAGCGGTAGATCCCTGTTTTTTTCCCGGCAGTAAATTCTACGGTTATTTCATCATCAATTAAATAGGTAGAATAATACCATGGCCGGGTTATTTCCAGGTCATGATCAAAAGTTTGTTTTTCCTTCCATGCATTGGCAGTAACCGGTTTATTCCAGGGTTTTAAGGCAAAAACCTCCCCCAGCCGGTGAGATACAATGGTAAGCGGGAAACTCGAGATCTGATCGTCTATGTAATCATTACGTTCAGGATACATCCTAATCATTTGGTTGGGTACTTGTACCGTAGGGCGTGTTGGCTGTAAGAGCTGCCCAACATTACCAATACGCGGGTCTACATATTTCAAATTCCCAGTTCCATCATTTGTTGATAAGGTATTCTGCGCCTGGGCATTTTCCATACCTGAATAACAGACAAATAATAACATGCACAATAGGGTATGTATAAAACTGGCTGATACCAATTTTGATTTAGAATTTAGCATTATTAATAGATTTAGAAGGAAAAGATATCACCTGTTGGTAAATGATATAGGATATTATCCCCTGCAGAATTTCTTCTGCAGGGGATAGATAATTATTGCCCTACTTTAAATTCAGTCCTGGTGATATCCAGTAGATTTGTTCCGTAAGGAGGAAAGTTTTTTGTATTGATGGAAGAATCCGCAGGCTCAATTTGCGTATCGTGCTGGAAGTCATTAAAAGAATCAATGATAATTAAATGGCTTTTTGAGGCATTACGCTTGGCAATATTTGTATAAGTGCGGAAAAAGCTCCCGTTGGCAGTTCGGGGAACGCTCAGGTTTACAGAGCTGGCGTTAGTTATCTGGTAGTTATAACCAGCCTGAATTTCAGGCACAAACTCAAGCTGTGTTTGGCCCGGGGTTAAGCCACCGGCCGGCCATGATTCCAGTTCTTTTTTGCAATAGGCAAAATTCTGATCACATTCCTGGGGAAATAGATAGAACCTGTCAAGCACATTTTGGTTATCAACCATGTTATATTCATAAACCGCATCGACACAATTTTGAAAACGATAGTAATAGTTATTGGGTACAGACCATTGATTCAGTTCACCGATAATGTACACATCAAAGCCTAAATCACTAAGGTTTTTGCGGAGCTGTGCATAAAGGGGGGCATCGCTCCCCGGATTGTTCGGGTCCATATTAGAGTTCAGGTCCTGCGCATGGTTAATGATCAACAGCCATTTGCCATTAACTTTCTGATAGTTTGACTTACCCAGGAAATAGGCCAATCTTTTAAAGTCATTATAAAATCCGGCCAGTTTAACTGGATTGGCTTCTATCGGGATCCCCCTGTTGATGCCGTTTGCATCAGGATTACCTGAGTTAGTAATGCCAAAGTCAGCTACAGTTAACGTATAGGATAAGGCAAAATGCATTGAGGACGAATTAGGCGCATTCAAAAATGAGGTGATCGTGGTTGAATCCGTTTTATAATTACTGGCTTCCTGCGTTGGAGACCTTACTGTAAAAATAAAATAATCAATTTTGGCAGATAGCGCGTCAGCAATATGAGCCTGCATAATATTGGGCGGCACAAGTCCGCTTGTTGATTTGTAGGTACCCACAGTAGGCACATAGCTGATAGCAGCAAGCCATGATGAATAGGAATAATAAACGCTTCCCACCAGATAATCAACAGTAGGCGGCACATCAGGTATGGTATAATTAAGAAAGTAATCATTGATAGAAGCTGCTTTCTTTTTGCAGGAGCTGAACAATATGCATGCCAGCAATATCAGCCAACTGTACTTAAATATATGTTTCATGTTCTTTTATTTTTTGTTTAGTATTAATATTGAGACAATACAGTGTATTTAATATTAGGAACGGCTTGCACCTGTTGTATAGTAGTGCCATACCACTTTTGGATATAGGAGTCGTCATAAAACGCTACTACTGTTGCCCAGTTAGTATGCGTATACGCTTTGGCAAATTGTAAAACAGTGGTAGGATAATCACTTCCTCCCAGCTTTTTTGTACCGTCAGCTACGCCTACCGGGTTAACCGAGGTTTCAGCAACCGGATAGTTCCACCTGTCAGGCAGATCGGCATAAGTGGATTGGAGCAGGTTAGGTGCACCAGGATTGGTATGTGGCGGTAATATAAGGTTCTGTGTACGCCGCTGCAGGCACCATGCATCAAATGCCCCGTCACCATATGAATTCATCCATTGCTGTATCCATATTTTGGTCATGTTATCTGCCGGGATGCTGGTATTTATAAATCCAAGCGGATAGTTGAACCCATGTCCGGCTGTAGACCATGCAATTCCGTTTTGGGCTTCATAAGCGGTGGCCTGTGCCGCGGTAAGTCCCCAGAAAGCAAAGTTGGCATTTATGCCCGCCGTGTAATATGCCTGGGCAGATTGTGTTCCACCAAAGCCCAGCATATTGGCTTCTGCCTTCATAAAACATACATCGGCATATGTGCTGTGGTAAAATGGACGGTTGGCAGCTAACAGGTTTATACCTGAATTTGTTGTAACAGGGAGTTGGGTAAGACCCGGCAACGTACTGAAATTGGTAATATAGTTTAAAGACCCCTGGAAAATTTGCGTACCAAGATTCCATTGTGCCAATACTGACAAAGATTTAGGAGTACCCAGATGCGGTATGGTATAAGTAACAATATAATGAAAGGCATCGGCAGTGCTGGTCAATGTATCTTTTATGGCGATAGGAACCTGTGCCAGGTTAAAATAGGCACCGAGCCTTGGATCATTATATGAGCGGAAATAAGTAAATGCATAGTCGCTCATAATAGGGCCGCCACTTTGTTTAACAGCATTGGCTGCAGATTCATTAAGCACATAATGATTAAAATATGCCGACTGGCTGCCACTGGCTGTTCCATAAGTAAATATGGCGTCATCAGCATCTGATTGAGGTAACAACGCTTCGTTTGACATTACATCCTGGATATTGGAGGCTGCTAAGGAAGGCAGGTTTTTTTGCACGTTAAGCGCAATTTTTAAACGAAGCGTATTTGCAAATTTCTGCCACTTAGTTAAATTGCCACCAAATATCAGGTCTGTGGTCATATCGTCACCTGTTAGTACAATAGCGGTAGATGATGCCTTTAATTTAGTCAGCAATGCTGTATAAATCGTATTTTCATCATCATACAATATAACCGGCGTGGTAGCTCCGGCCTGGCTGTAAGGAACCGGACCATAAGTAGCTACAAGCTGGTAATATATATAACATTCCCATATTTGAGCAATTGCCATCCTGTTTGTAAAACCGGGGTTAGTTCCATATAATTTTTTCAGTTGTCTGAGATTCCCAAGTACATTAATGTAATAGGTATTCCAGCGGCTGTTATCACCTGTAAGATAACGTTCAGCATAGGGATCAATAATATGACCATATTCCCAGAAATAACCCCAGTTATCATTCTCCATCTGATCTGTAGTTTGTTTAAAAACATAGGACATTACCGGATCAAAATCGGGTGAGAGAAATGTATTAGGATTTGTATTTAGCTTATCAAAATTTTTAGTGCATGACGAGAGGCAAATCAGCAAAACGCCAGCCATGTATATTATCTTTTTCATAGTTGTTTTATAGTGAAAATTTTAAATCAACGCCGTAAGTAGCATATGGAAGAGCGCCACCCAATTCTAAGCCCTGCGCGTTTCCTGATGAGTTTGCAGACTCAGGATCGATACCTTTTGGCGTATTTTGCAAAATAGTCCAGATATTACGACCTACTAATGATATCCTGGCGCTTTTGAACACGGTTCTTCTCAAAAGCGTTTTTGGAACATTGTAGCCAATTATCACCTGGGTGAGTTTAATATAGGAGTCATCAAATACCAATTCACTGTTAATGTGGTAAGCGCGCTGCCAATAAGTTTGCGGGTTTATATACTGGGTATTAGGCTTTGACTTGTCCGCTATCATATTACCATTCTTGTCATATACAATGTTTCCATTTTTATCTGTCTCGGGGTAATAGCCAACGAAGATGGAACCTTTAGCCCGCGATGCATCTGGATATGGCAGACCATATAATGTAGTTGTACCATTTTGCTGGAGGCTGCCTTCTCCATATATTTCATTTGACAGCAACCATGCCTGCCTTCCGCCCAGGCTCTCTGTTGTTACACCGTTTTGGTCGGCTCTCCAGTAACTTCCTGAAAATATCTGACCACCCCACCTTCCGGTGAGTAAAAAATTAAAATCAAATGATTTGTACCTGAACGTTGAGCCAAATGAACCTAATGCTTTAGGCTGGAAGTTGCCAAGTATCGGCGTAGCTTTACCGTCAGTAGTAAATGGGGTACTTTCGCTGTATGGTATACCTGTAGTTTTTTGGATAATAACATTTCCCTGGGCATCTTTTGCCTGATCCTCAGCCCTTATGGTTCCTATTGGCTGGCCAACCTCTGCATAAACACTTGTCAGCAAAGCTCCCCCTAACTTAAACTGCGTTAAGCCGGGGCTTAATGAAACTACCATGTTACGGTTCATTGAAGCATTGGTGGTGAGATCCCAGCTAAAATTTTCGGTTCTTATGGGAGTTGCATTTATCGATATTTCAATACCTTTATTGGTAACTTCCCCGGCATTTATAAACTGCGTGCTGTATCCGGATGCAGGATTGATTGCTCCCTGTAAGATCTGGTTTGTTGTTTTCTTACTATAAACCGATCCGTCAAAAGATATACGGTCATGTAAAAACTTAAGCTCAAGGCCAAGTTCGGTTGATGTGGTACTTTCAGGCTTCAGGTTACTGTTCCTTAATACCTGGTCATAATCTACAAGCGGCAAGCCATTAAAGGGGGTTGAAACAGTGGAAAAAGACCCCATGGTGTTATACGGGCTGGTATCATTACCAACCTGGGCAATTGATGCCCTGAACTTGCCAAAGCTCATGATGTTTTGTGGGATATTAAAAAATTCGCTGAATATAAAACTTGTACTTACCGAAGGATAGAAGAATGAACGGTTAGCCGCCGGCAGCGTAGATGACCAGTCGTTACGGCCGGTTACATCAACATATAAATATTCATTATAACCTACAGATGCCGTACCATATAATGAATTTGTTTGAGATTTGGTCAAAGATTCAACACCGGAGAGTACGGATGCGTTATTACTCAAGCTTGCCACATCATGCACAATTAGTTGATTGGCAGTAGCACTTGTATTATAGTAATTCAGGGTACGGATATTGCCCCCGGCATTGGCCATGATGGAGAATTTGCCAATATTTTTATTGTACGAAAACAAGCCCTCTGTGTTCCAGTTCTGGTTGTTTTGCTGAAACTCGGTATAGGAGCCATTCACATTGGTAACCGCACCTTTTTGTAAAAACATATTCCTGTCGCCCCATATCAGGTTAGCCGAAGTTTGCGCCCTGAATTTCAGATCTTTGAAAATATTTATGGTAGCCGAAATACCTCCGATTATTGTATTGGTTATATCTTCATTATGATTCTCATTAATGAGCCACTCAGGATTTTCTAAACCGGTGCTCCCGCCTGCATACTCATTACCGCTGGGGTCTACATAGGGGAAAAAGCTGCTTGAACTTGCACTTCGCACCAAATTATTATAGATATTATTAGGGTTATTCGGGTCCTCGTTACGGGCGGTCCTGTTTTTTACGTCGGCCTGCAGGTATTGAATACGTGTATCAATCCTGATAAATGGTGTAAAATCCTTGCTGATGTTTAGTTGCAGGTTATTTTTTGTCTGCAGGTTCTGATTTTTAACCACATCGTTTGCGTCAGTCCGGGTGTAGGAAAACCGGATAGATGAATTGTCGGTAGCATTAGCTATTGCAACATTTTGCGTATACGCATAGCCCGTTTGATAAAGTGAAGATATATTTCCCGGATCGGGGCTATAAGTTATAGGCTGACCAGAAAAACTTAAATAAGGCTGACCAAGCATTGGGCCGCCCCAGCTACGTGTATTCGAGCCTTCTTCAACTATTCCCGCTCCGTTATTGCTGCGTGTTCCACTATATGCGCCACTTCCGCCTTCACCGTAAATGTTCTGAAAATCCGGAAACTGGAGTACGCGGCTTGCCATGTAATTGGAATTGACGCTTATGCCAAGCCCTGCATTTTTAGTGCCTTTTTTGGTGGTTACCAAAATGGCGCCGTTTGCCGCCCGTGAACCGTAAAGTGCGGCAGCGTTCGGCCCTTTTAAAACTTCAATTGAAGCAATATCATCCGGATCAAGATCGGCTGCATTATTACCGTAATCGTAGTTACCTACCTGGCCGTTGGAGTCTGTGTTATCAATTGGCACGCCATCAACAACCCACAATGGCTGGTTATTGCCGGTTATAGAGCTCATACCGCGTAACACCACCCGGGTTGATCCTGTTGTCTGTCCGCTGGTTGTGATTTGCAAACCGGCTACCTTGCCATCCAACAGATCGGTAATGTTTGATGCCCGGGCCTGGGTCATTTCATCAACGTTAACACTTTGCTGTGCAACCCCCAATGATTTTTTAGTCCGGGAAATGTTTAGTGCCGATACGACAATTTCTGTCAGATCTTTCGATTCGGATGCCATACTAACATCAACTGTTGTTTTGCCAGTAATATTCACCTCCTGTAATTTGTAACTGATGTAGGTAAATACCAATAGCCTGCTGGTTGCGGCTCCAAGGTTAATAGCATACATACCATCCTGGTTAGTAATGGTACGTATCTGGGTTTCTTTTAGGGTGATAGTTACCCCGGGTAAAGGATTGCCTTTGTCATCGGTTACCTTTCCTTTAATAACCAAATTTTGCGCATAACTGTTAAACGCAAAAAAGATTAATAATAAAATAAATAAAAGTTTCCTCATGTTTTAAGTTTAATTGGTTTTAAGAAATTGGTTTATAGTCGGTTATAATTGTGAAGTAAAATAAGCCGGGCTTCCTTAATTATTCTCTAATTATTCCTTAATTCATTGTGCAGGCAGATATTTTTTGCACATCGACTATTTTTTTTAATTATTTTATTGAATTACTCTGAATTTATAGCGCTAACAACACTGTAATAATGGCAACAGGCCGTATTTTTCACGGGCAAGCTCCATCATTAAGATCATTATTGATGTAATGGACGAGTAGTGGCGCGGGAATGTGGTAACTAAACGCATTGGCAATAGCACGCCTTACCAATAAATTAAAGGATACCTTAATTTATTAGCGGCATTTGCAAAAAAAAGAACCGGGTGTTTGCGCTATCCGAGCACGGAATTGAAATCCTTTTTAAAATCTTCGCCATAGATCTCCCTGTAATCTTTGACAAACGTATCAAATGCATTTTTTGCCAGCGAGTGCTTGCCCAAAGTAGCTAAAGCCTTACATTTAATTATCATGGCTTCTTCGTTAACCGGATCAAAATAAAAGATAAAATTGGCCAGTTCGACCATAAATTCGGGGTCATGGGTGCGACCTGAATGTGCAAAATGAAGATAAGTATCTATTACTTCATTCGAGATCTCAGACTTGAAAAAATCAAGCCATTCATATTCAGTATCTGAAAGAAAATTACCGCGCTTGGTAATTTCTGCCAAACATTTAATCTTTTTAATATCGAGTTCCTCTTTGTCGTTGACAATGTTCAGATAATTATAATAGTCAATATATATATGATCATGATCAACGTCAACTTTCCAGTAACCGGTATCTTTCGATAAATGACAGTAGCCCATCTTATCGAGCAGGTTTTTTAACTTACCGATACTTACTGAACGGTTATTCCCCGCATTTTTCGCTGATTTGTCATACCACAACACTTCATTCAATTTTTCAGAACTTAATCCGCGCCCCCAACGCAATGAGTATAAAAGGATAATTAAAAAAAGTTCTTTTATTAAAGGTGTAAAGTATTTGGTTATATCTATACCGTCAGCGTCAAATACCTGAAATTCCCCAAATAACAAAATGGTGTTTTTAACATGTAATTTCGGATCAAATATCCGCAGATTACTTACTGGCATATCGATAGGCACACCAGCGGCACTTTTGCTGACAACAGGATTTTCAGATTGGTTAACTGCAACAGTAGTAATGGTCTTTCTTTTCCGCTTATACCTATATATATATAGTAACAAAACAATGCCCAGCACAATTATATTGCTGATTACGTACCACCGCACCTTGCTTTTAACAATAGCGGGCAGCGTACTTGTTCCATAAGGGGGACCTTGCAGAGTATAAATTTTAACTTCGGTCTGGCCATTGTCTTTTCTTAAAAGCGTCACCGCAGTAAAGCGTTTACTTGCCGGGCAATAATACAGATCAGCAAAAGAATGTGTATCGTGAAAACTATAAGGAATAGTACTGCCCATTAAAGTATAACCAGGGTTAGCCAGCGAACCTTTAATCAGTTGCAGAGTTGAATTATACTTGTGTTGTGGAAAAATCAACCCATAATAGGTTTTGGTATGGTCGTCAATTACTAATGAGTTGGCAAAAGCGAAATCCTGATCGTTTACCTTTAATTCAAACAATTTTTTAAACGCTTTATCCTTAACGGTAAAACGCATCATGTCATAAATATTCCTGGGGTTTAGTATCTGCTGCCCGCTGCTATTACCATAGCCGCCTAAAACGTAAGCGGTATCGCCATTGACGGTAGTTCCCAAGCCGGCCAGGTAGCGCGGCATAAAAAAGTCGCCTGTTGTTTTAACGTCATTCCAGACCCCACTATTTAAATGGAATTGCTGTACTTTGTTTTTATAAACCAGGTGGCCATATCCTCCTAAAAAATACAATGTCGTGTCAGCCTTTGAGAAGAATTTATTCAGGTGCCAAAGATCGGTTATATGATTCGGGCTAAATTTCCTGTTCCATAAATCACTCTTGAAATTATAGTTTGCAGCAAATTTTTGATTCGGAAAAAAATTATACAGTGTTTGATTAAATTGATTAAAAATTGATTGATTCCCCTGATTCAATATAATTTTGTCGCCACCATGGTAACCTTTGTCCTGCCATTTCTCCGTATTTACGGAATACGTATACAAGGAATCAGCTGCAATCAGATAAACGTCTTCTTTTTGAGGGTCGAATGCCACACTGGCTAACCCGTTTACAGTAATGCCCTGCACTTTTTGCCAATCACGGTGCGTTGCGGTTACCCACATCGGGTTGGCTACGGAGGCATCGTTCTGAGATATGATCTCATGTGCGACCAACCCGCTTACTTCATTTAAGGGCCAGTTATACTTCAACCGGTTATTCTCGGTAATCCGGATATCCCTTATCTTCATTGGAGGGGTATCAGTGGTTTCAAATTCTTTATAATTATTAATACCGAACAAAACTTTATAGCAGCTGTTTTTTTTCAGATGCATTCCGTTTTCTATGAATACATCTTTGCCATTGTAGAATAAGATCCTGTCGTGATCAAAGTCAAATTTGATACTCAGCTTATTCCATTGGCCAAAAAGTTGGGCACGGTTAATATTAAATGCGACTTTTGAAAGCCGGTCGCCAATAATTACGTTAAAGTGTTTCCCCTTTCCCTTTGTTGTGTCTACATATACCAGGTCAATATTGCGGTTATCATCAGCAATTATCCTTATAATATAACCGAAGTAAACCGCGTGGTTCGGAATAAATGAAATATCAAATGAAATAT
>Ga0206921_10049_pt1 | contig 32815 bp, 29 predicted proteins | sample Alteio_BWOrgHeat_66_FD_152930 | JGI IMG/M metagenome (GOLD analysis project Ga0206921, IMG submission 152930) | Enriched cells from forest soil in Barre Woods Harvard Forest LTER site, Petersham, Massachusetts, United States -... | ecosystem: Environmental > Terrestrial > Soil > Temperate forest >...
CACCTGATTCCTCATTACTATGCGTTGTGACAGCGCGCTCCAAACTATCTACAATAGGTAACAGTTCGAGCACAAATTTTTCCAGGGCATATTTATGAGCATTAGCTACATCACGCTCTACCCGCCGCTGCAAATTATCCATCTCTGCTTGCTGACGTAAAAGTCTTTCCCAATGCTGGTTTACCTTTTCTTCTGCTGCAGTCAATTGCTTTTGTAGCTCTGCATAAGGTATTTTATCAAGCATCTCTGTTGCTGTCTGTTCTTCATGATCGGTTTCATTCTTTTTATGATCTTTAGATGACACATTAACCTCCGTTCGAATAACAATTTGTAACCGCTTAGAACAGCCTCTCCCAACAAGAGGAAGGGCTGTTCTGTTATACATAGGGTCAGGTTACCCCTGATTCAATGCTGCTGATAATAATTTTGCAGTCACATCCACCGCAGAAATCACTCTATCATAGGGCATACGTGTCAACCCAATGACACCCAAACTACCTAATAATTGACCATCTACCGAATAGGAAGCTGTTACAATACTACAATCATCCAGCGCCTCATATCCGGATTCTCTGCCAATAAAAATCTGAATACCGTCCGCTTCCAGAGCATAATCCAATAAGTTCAAAATCTCTTGCTTCTCTGTAAAAGCGTCAAATAAGATGCGCATACGATCAAGGTCTGCTTCGCTCTGCGTACAATTCAATAAATTATTCTGCCCTGCAATAATATAATCTTTACCGACTTCCTCCATTGTATCAAACGCTTTATTTCCTACATCAATTGCAGCTTGCAATAATTGTGCCATGGTATCGCGATCATCTCTGATTGCTTTGATTAATTCAGCACGAATTGTTAACAAACTCTTACCTGCATAGTGTGCATTTAAATAATTAGCAGCTTGTTGCAGCTCACTTTTTGAATAAATACGATCCGTATAAATAACACGATTTTGGACTTCTCTATCATTTAACACCAAAATTACCAACACTCTATTAGCAGAAAGCGCTAGAAACTCTACTTGGCGCAATTCAATGCGATTGCGGCGAGGCAAAGCAACTACACCCGCCAATTGCGTCAAGTTGGATAATAAGGAAGAGGCTGAGTGCAATAAGCTAGGCATTGTCAAATCAGGGTCAAATTTGATTTTTAAGGCCGCAACTGCCTCGTTTTCTAGCGGCTTTACTTTCAATAAACCATTTACAAAAAATCGATAACCAGACGTCGTCGGAATACGGCCTGCAGAGGTATGAGGCGAAGTTAAATATCCTGCATCCTCTAAATCGGCTAAAATATTGCGAATAGTAGCTGGACTTAAGCCCAGCGAGCTCTCTTCGGCCAAGGTTTTTGAACCAATAGGAGTACCGTCCTGAATATAACGCTCAATCAGAGTTTTTAGGATCTGTTGTTCTCGCTGATTGATAATAGAATCACTCATTTCACTTTCACTCTCAATTAACCTAGGATGGCGTAGTTTAGGGCCTGACAAACAATAACTTCTACTTATATTAAGGTCCCTCTTTTAAAAATTGATTATGCAGAAAAGTGCACTCATAGTAAACTATGTAAGCATTTTTCTGCATAATCAATTTTTAAAAGAGGGGCCTTAGATAAGATGCTAAAAGTGGAAGTTATTGTTTGCCAGGCTCTTTATAACATAGAATTTTAGCACTCTCTGAGTGTATACTACGTAAAGTTTAGGAATGACTATGTCAACCAAATTTAAAACTGTAGGCATTTTTGGCCGGGTCAAAAACCATGGAGTCAGAGAAACGCTCAAAGCATTAATTCACTATCTCAACCAGTTGTCTCAAGAAGTACTGGTTGAAGCTGAAACTGCTGAACCACTCAACGATCCATCACTAAAAACTATTACTCGCCACCAAATTGGTAAGCAGTGCGATCTATTAATTGTGGTAGGTGGTGATGGCAGCCTATTGCATGCAGCCCACGCTATTGCAAATCAGGCAATCCCTGTACTTGGCATTAACCGTGGCAGTTTAGGTTTCCTCACTGACATCCTTCCAACAGAATTAGACAAAGTAAAGTCTATCCTGGAAGGGAAATACAACTTAGAAAAACGTTTTTTATTGACTACAAACATTAAATTAGACAACAAGTTAATTGGCCAAGATGAAGCGCTCAATGAAGTTGCTTTGCTTCCTGACGCCAAGCCACACATGATTCAATTTGAAATTTATATTGATAACCAATTTGTGTGTAGCCAGGACTCAGATGGCTTAATTATTGCTACGCCTACAGGATCAACCGCTTATGCTTTATCTGGCGGCGGACCCATCTTACATCCACAGTTAGATGCTATTGTGCTTGTACCTATGTTTCCTCACACTTTAAGTAGCCGACCCATCGTCATTGAAGGTAATCGTCAAATTAACATTATCATTTCACCTCATAATCCCACTTCTCCCCGCTTAAGTTGCGATGGGCGTGAAGCATTGAATGCACCTGCGAGTAGTCATATTACAATCCATAAAAAATTACAGCCATTACATCTGATTCATCCAATTGATTACAATTATTATGAAGCTTTACGCAGCAAGCTCCATTGGGGTAAAAAGCTACAATATATAGAATAGGAAAAATTTTATGCTGGTTCAAATTCATGTCAGCAATTTGATTACCATCCATGAGCTCAATTTAGAGTTTCAAGCAGCAACTACCGTCATCACAGGTGAGACAGGTGCCGGCAAGTCGGTTCTAATCGATGCCATACTGTTAGCATTAGGCGATCGCGCAACCGGTGATCTGGTACGCCCTGGACAAGAGAAAGCCGATATTAGCCTGACTTTTGATGTGAGCAAACTACCAGAAGCTCAGCAATGGTTAAAAAACCACGACTTGAACCAAGCCACGCATGAATGTATTTTGCGTCGTACTATTTATAACGATGGTCGCTCACGCAGCTATATCAATGGAATGCCAAGCACACTACAACCTCTACGTGAACTCAGCGAATACCTTATTCAAATTCATGGCCAGCATGAGCATCAATCCTTATTAAAAGCCGAGACACAACGCGCTCTACTTGATCGTTACGCTGGCCATGCGCATTTAGTCGATAATGTGCATGCGCTCGCCGATGAATGGCAAGTATTAAATCAGGAAACCAGTCAGTTGCGCCAACTCATGGAAGAACTCACTTCCCGGGGTGAGTTTTTGAAATTTCAATTACATGAATTAGAAGAGTTGCAGTTACAACAAAATGAATTTGCGGTATTAGATTTAGAGCATAGACAATTGGCTCATGCCGGTGAATTACTCCAAAATATTAATCTAGCCTTAGGATTATTAACTGATCATGAAGAACAAAATGCCTTACATGCCCTCAACCAAGCATTGCAAGCTCTAGAAAAAGTACGTCAGGTAGATCCCAAGATCACTTCCTGGATTGAGGGGATTCAAAATGCCATTATTCATGTCAGCGATACAGAAGATGAGTTGCGCCGTTACCTTGATTCATTTGCACTTGATCCCGAACGTTTATCTTGGCTAGAACAACGTATCGGCACACTTTTCGATATGGCGCGCAAGCATAAAGTAGAACCGAATGAATTATATGACTTGCAACAAACATTAGCGGCTGAATCTAGCAAATTGGAATCAAGCGATGCACGTTTTGCTGAATTAACAAAAAAACTGAGTCTGTTAACAGAACAATACCATACAGCGGCTAACAAACTCAGTAAAAGCCGCAAACAAGCTGCAAAAAAACTAGCGGATGAACTCACAAAAATTATTCGACAACTCTCATTGCCGCATACTGAATTTAATATTCGTTTTGAGACTAATGAAACGTCTGTGATTACGACTTATGGCATAGATAAAATCATTTTCCAAATTAAAACAAATGCGGGGCAACCATTACAACCTCTAGCAAAGATTGTTTCCGGTGGAGAATTATCACGCATTGCGCTGGCCATTTATATGACAGCAGCACTAGAACATTCGACTCCTACTTTAATTTTTGATGAAGTGGATGTAGGCGTAGGTGGCGGTACAGCAGAAATTGTAGGTAAATTATTGCGTCAACTGGGACAGACACATCAAGTATTTTGCATTACTCATCAACCCCAGGTAGCAGCGTTGGGACACCAACATATACGGGTCGTTAAGGTGCAGCGGGAAAATGCGCATCATACGCAGATACAATCATTATCGAGAAATGAGAAAATCAATGAGCTGGCGCGAATGCTAGGTGGTGTAGAAATCACTCAGAAAGTGTTGGCACATGCGCGGGAGATGGTAGAAAAGGTTGTATAATTATTAAAAAATCACAACGACTGACCTCTGCATCACACTCAAATCAACATAAGTGATTCTTTATCTTAAGCAGAGTCTACGCTGCTTTTCTCATACCACTACCTCAACTGACACCCCCCACAAATCCCATAAATATTCAAACTATGCTCTGTGATACTAAATCCCGCATGCTCTGCCACTTGTTTCTGCCGTTTCTCAATCACATTATCTATAAATTCTTCCACACGCCCACATCTGACACAAACCAGGTGATCGTGATGCGCCCCTGAATCTAACTCAAACACCGAGTGACCTTCAGAAAAATTATGCCGCACCACCAACTTGGCCTCCTCAAACTGCGTTAGCACCCGATAAACTGTAGCTAAGCCAACATCCTCACCTGCTTCAATTAAAATCTTATAAATGTCTTCCGCACTCAAATGCCGAGTTTGCGCATTTTCCAATATTTCCAGAATCTTAACGCGCGGCAGCGTTACTTTTAAACCCGCTTTCTTCAAATTTGGGTTGTCCATCACAAACCCCTCCCTTCATGTCTGTCAAATAATAAAATCATTCTAACAGGTTACAAAACCATGGGAAATCAGATATCATCGCGTCTTATTTAATTAGTCATTTGGAAATCTGGTCATGCAAAAAATATTCCTTACCTTAACCACCGCATTACTCCTTTCCGGCTGCGTCCACAAAATGAACGTACAGCAAGGAAACATTATCGAACAAGATAAAGTCAGTAAACTTCATGCTGGCATGTCGGAAGAAGAAGTAAAAAGCCTCATGGGGACACCTGTTTTAATCAACACTTTCAAAGATAATCGTGTTAATTATATCTATACCAATAAACCTGGCTATGGCGCTGGCGCAGAAAAAATAGTCACTTTGCTGTTTCAGGGAGGTCGATTGAAAGATATTAGCGTAACAGCAGAACAGCCATTTGGTACATAAAGACAGCGTAGGATAGAGATATAGAGACAAATAATTACCAAAATAAATCTAACGCTTCTGTTTACTGCCCTTACGTTGACTGCTTGGAACATGCCCTAAATCCTCAGGATCGCTATCATTCATTGCTTGTTGTTTCGCTTTTACCCCCTTTACCAGCTGCGTACCCTTTCTGTCGAAGAAATTAAACATTTTATCTCTAAAAGAAGGAGCTGCAGTTGCAGAAGTATATGTTGCTGTAGGCTGTTTCTTTTCCGGCACCTGAACTTTAGATTTTAATTCATGCACACTAGAGACTACAGCCAATTTCTCTTCAGATATCTGAGCCTTAGATCTCAATTTTTCCCTATCCGCATGACCAACTGCATCAGCAAATTGAAATTCTGCAGCATAAAATTCCTCTAATAATTTCTGAGCCTTAGGATTTTTATTTCTCTCCCAACGCGATACTAGCCTCTCTTTAATATGAAGAGCTAGCTCATTCTTACCCGCATATACCCCTTCTAAAATTCTATGTCTTATTCGGCCTCCCGTTCTCTCTTCTAGCTTAGCGAATTCTTCAATATTCTCATACTTGTCACACCACTTATCAACTAAAGCTAAAAAAGAGGGATGACTCGATATTAATTTCTCGCCCAAAACGTCCTTGGCGTCAACAAAACTAGCACTGGCTATAAATCTAAGAATATCTGCTCCTTTAATTTGATTTGGAATTGGAATATGAATCTCCGGGATACGCTGTGGCGCAAGCTCAATTACTTTGTTTGCAGATATTATTGCTGCTTTTCGAAAAATATTGATTACTGTTGGTCTTGCTTTTTCTTGAGTAAAGTCTCTTTCAGCTTTAAACCAAGCATTACTTACCTTGAGATAGAGGGCTACAGCAGCTTCAATATTAATTGCCTGGCCTAACTCCCCTCTCTCATATACGCTAGCTAACCTTGAAGCAGCTGGCACACTACCCGATTTCTCAGCCCTTTGATACATCTCGAATGCCTTTGTTTTCTGGCCAAGCTTTTCATAAAGCCTAGCCATTGCATCTATATTATTTCCCTTATTTCCCTTATACAGTTCTTCAAGTTTTGGCAAAATTTCCGCTATTTTTCCCTTCATTTCAGGTACTTCTATTTGCTCTGTCAAACACTGTAAAAAATTGGTTAAATTATTCTCTACTATTACCTTTAATAATTCCTCTCTTTTATCCATTAATATTTTTTGTTTTTCAGGATCACTAGCTAATTTTGAATATAAATCATCCACTTTATCAAAAAAAGTTAATACCTCTTTAAAATTAGGATAACTTTCTTTGCTATACGATTTATAACAATTACCTAATGCAATAATTGCAGCATTCATGACTTCCAAGGAAGACTCATCTATATTCCGGAGCGCTCGACTAGCAATATCCATTAATCCTTTTTTTGCTTGATTTCGTGCACCATCATTCCAGCTTTCATCAGCATTCTTATAACTTAACTCATACCAGTAAACTGCACTCTTTAAATTTTCTTTCTCCTTGCTCTCTGCCAAACTCTTTGCAAGATCGAACATAATTCGGTGATCTTGCTTTACAATGATTACCTCTTTTAAAACATTCCTCGCCTCTTTCGCGACATCCTCAGAGGTTTGAAGTGCAAGCAACATCAAGCCTTGCATCGCTTGATTTCGTGCACCATCATTCCAGCTTTCATCAGCATTTTTATAGCTTAACGCATACCAATAAACTGCGCTTTTTAAATTTTCCTTCTCTTTGCTCTTTGCCAGGCTCTGCGCAAGGTCGAACATAATCCGGCGATCCTGCTTTGCAATGATTATTTTTTTCAGAGCATCCCTCGCTTCCTTCGCAACATCCTCAGAGGCTTGAAGTGCAAGCAACATCAAACCTTGCGTCGCTTTATTTCGTGCAGCATCATTCCAACTTTCATCAGCATTTTTATAGCTTAACGCATACCAATAAACTGCACTTTTTAAATTTTCCTTCTCCTTGCTCTTTGCCAGGCCCTGCGCAAGGTCGAACATAATCCGGTGATCCTGCTTTGCAATGATTATTTTTTTCAGAGCATCTCTCGCTTCCTTTGCAACATCCTCAGAGGCTTGAAGTGCAAGCAACATCAAACCTTGCGTCGCTTGATTTCGTGCAGCATCATTCCAACTTTCATCAGCATTTTTATAGCTTAGCGCATACCAATAAACTGCACTTTTTAAATTTTCCTTCTCCTTGCTCTTTGCCAAGCTCTGCGCAAGGTCGAACATAATCCGGTGATCCTGCTTTGCAATGATTATTCTTTTCAGAGCATCTCTCGCTTCCTTCGCAACATCCTCAGAAGCTTGAAGTGCAAGCAACATTAACCCTTGCATCGCCTTATTTCGTGCAGCATCATTCCAACTTTCATCAGCATTTTTATAGTTTAATGCATACCAATAAACTGCACTTTTTAAATTTTCCGCCTCTTTGCTCTTTGCCAGACCCTGAGCAAGGTCGAACATAATCCTGTGATCCTGCTTTGCAATGATTATTCTTTTCAGAGTATCCCTCGCTTCCTTCGCAACATCCTCAGAAGCTTGAAGTGCAAGCAACATTAACCCTTGCATCGCCTTATTTCGTGCAGCATCATTCCAACTTTCATTGGCATTTTTATAGCCTAATGCATACCAATAAACTGCGCTTTTTAAATTTTCAAGCTTTCCTTCCTTAATATCTGTTAAGCCTTTTGCAAGATCCAACATAATTTGGTGATCTTGCTTTGCAATGATGACCCTTTGCAAAGCCTCCCTAGCTTCTCCCGCAACATCCTCAGAAGCTTGAAGTGCAATTGTCATTAATACATTCTTAGCCTTAACTCGTTTTTCGTTCTCCCAGCTATTTTTTGCTTTTTTATATTCACTCTCATTTTCACTAATTTGCTTAAGTAATAACACCCTATCTGTACTCATAACGCCTCCTATATAATAGGATACTTACTTTAATTCAGTATAGACGTTAAAAAAACACCACGAGCAAAACCCTAAAAAATAGAATTCATCCTATTGAAAAAAAAGAAAAATTTATTTTTGTTAAAATGACTAAATATGATATTTTGCCCGCTTTCTACGTGCTTCTTTAGGGTCAATAATCAATGATCTATAAATCTCAATTCGATCATCTTGTTGCAGCAAATCAGTTAACTTTCTTTGTTTACCAAACACACCTACTTTTTGCTTCACCAAATCAATTTCGGGGAAAACCCGTAAAATCCCCGAGCAATCAATCGCTTCTTCAAGCGTGCAATCTGCATCAACCTGAATGGCAATAATACACTGTTGCTTAGATGTCGCATAAGCCACCTCAATCTTTATTTTCTTAACCATTGCCATAAATCTCTACCGCTCGCTTACAAAAAAGATCTACCAATGAATTAGCAATATGATGAAAAACAGGTTGAAATAGTCTGTCAACTAAACGTCCAGCCAGATCAAACTCTAATTCTAAATCAACCTTGCATCCATGCTCACCTACTGCCGTAAATATCCATCTGCCTTCCAAATGACGAAATGGCCCTTGTAGCAGGGTAATCTCAATGCGTTCATAAGGGTGCAGATGATTGCGAGTAGCAAAACTCTTATGGATACCTGACCACACGATTTCTAACACCGCCTCTATTTCCTTATCATCACGCTGCAGTACCTTACTGGCGCAACACCACGGTAAAAAACGCGGATAATCTTCAATGCTATTGACCAATTCAAACATTTGCCGAGGCGTGTATACTACCGTCGCAGTACGTTTAATGACATTCATATATAATTTGCTCTGTTATTTTTAGCCAGACGCTATTATACTTCCTCGCCATGAATGACAAACAAAAATTTGATACAACTATCGCTGTTAACCGCAAAGCTCATCATGAATTTGCTATTGAAGATCATTATGAGGCTGGCCTTGTCTTACAGGGATGGGAAATAAAGAGCTTACGTGCTGGGCGGGTACAACTCGACCAGAGCTATGTGCTATTAAAAAATAATGAAGCCTGGCTACTGGGTTCGTTAATCACCCCCTTATTGACTGCATCAACCCATATCAACCCAGATGCACAGCGCACACGAAAATTGCTCTTGCATCAGAGTGAGTTGAATAAACTTATTGGCAGCGTTGAGCGCAAAGGTTACACTTTAATCCCGCTTAAGCTGTATTGGAAAAATAACCGCGTCAAACTTGATATTGCCTTAGCCAAAGGTAAAAAACAGCATGACAAACGCGCCAGTGAAAAAGAGCGAGATTGGCAGCGCGACAAACAGCGGATCATGAAAAAAGTTAAAAATTAGCTAATATTTTTCCACTCGTTAATGTATACTTTTAATGTAAAATCTTCGAATGGGGGCGATCTGGCTTCGACGTGGGTTGCGAAGCCCTAGGGGCATGCCGAGGATGTGACTACCCTCGTAAAAAATGTTACAAAACAAATAGTTGCCAAAAACGACAACTTTGCTCGTGACGTAAACGACGCTGTCTTCTTTGACGCCAGCGACGTTGTTGCTTCACAAGCCGCTTAATAACCGGCAGGGCACTTCTCACCGATTGTGCTTGTACGAACGGGGTTAGCGCAAGCTAATCAGAGGAGTCATATCATACAAGCTCGCAGCAAAATCTGCCCGAGATCCGCTGCTAAAATACGCAGGGCTCGCTACTTAGCCACCTTGCCCGTCAGGTGATAAGCAGCTAAATCTCAATGACAAGGCTACGCATGTAGAACCAAAGGTAGAGAGCTTGCGGACGCGGGTTCAATTCCCGCCGCCTCCACCAATAACTATTCCAAGGGAATCCAATTAAGTCCACAACCCTTTGAAATAAAATAGTTTTAGCAAGAATAATCATCCAGTAAAGTCCTATATGTACCCCAGACAGCCAGTGTTGAAGTGGGGTATTTCTTTGGGTATGATCCAATATCTTAAAATGAATTTGGGAGATACCCCAGTTGTCACTGACTGATATTAAAGTCCGCAATCTAAAAGGGCGGGACAGGCAATACAAAGTCGCTGATGGTAGAGGCTTATTTCTTGTCATCACTTCTACTGGCTCTAAATATTGGCGCTTTAGGTATCGCTTTGCGGATCGAGAAAAATCACTTGCCCTGGGCATCTACCCCGATGTTTCTTTGGCAGACGCTCGCAACAAATGTCATGAAGCACGAAAAATGCTGGCGAACAATATAGACCCTGGCGCGGATAAACAGAATAAAAAGCGGGCGAGAAAACTAGCTGCTGCAAATACTTTCGAAGCTGTAGCTCGCGAATGGTATAAAAAGAACTCTGGCCAATGGGTTGATAGTCACGGCGATAGAATAGTACGCCGCCTTGAAAAAGATGTATTTCCCTGGCTTGGCAAACGGCCTATTACTGAGATAAACGCACCTGAAATATTAGCTGTATTACAGCGTATAGAAAACAGAGGCGCAATTGAAACAGCACATAGGACACATCAAAACATTGGCCAAATTTTTCGGTACGCCATTGCATCTGGCTATGCTGAGAATGATCCCTCTCCACATCTGCGTGGCGCTTTAAAACCTGTGCAGCAGCGTCATCATGCCAGCATCACTGATCCCAAGGCAATTGGTAATCTATTGCGTGCTATCCATTCTTATGAAGGCTTCTTTGCTACTAAATGTGCGCTACGCCTTGCTCCACTCTTCTTTGTCCGGCCAGGTGAACTACGCAAAGCAGAATGGGATGAATTTAACTTTGAAACTGCCGAATGGCGCATACCCGCGTCTAAAATGAAAATGCGTGAACTGCATATTGTGCCTCTTTCTACACAAGCTATTTTTATACTACGTGAATTGCGCATGCTTACTGGTAACGGTAAATTTGTCTTTCCTAGTGTTCGCACCTCAAAACGACCCATGTCAGAAAATACTGTTACAGGTGCTCTTCGACGCCTTGGTTATACCTCTGATGAAATGACGGGGCATGGTTTTCGCTCAATGGCTTGCACTATCTTGAATGAACAAGGCTGGAATCGTGATGCTATTGAGCGACAACTGGCTCATGCAGAACGCAATAATATCAGGGCAGCATATAACTACGCAGAATACCTACCAGAACGCCGCAAAATGATGCAGCAGTGGGCAGATTATTTGGATGCGCTAGTGAAATAAGTAGAATCAATATACACTTCTTAAAAATTGTGGAAGGAAATGTTCTAGTATGATGAAGACATTGATGTTTACTATCTGTGCTCTATTCACGTTTGACAGTGCGAACGCACAAATGAATCCTTGGGAACCATCGCTGGGACATACCCAACTATCGATATGGCCAGCAGCAGCGCCTGATGCACAACCTATCGTGAAGCCAGAAGAGACGAAGATAGAAAAGGATCGGCTAGTTGCTGGCAGGCCATGGGTTCAGGTTAGGGATGTCTCGCAGCCTACGATGACAGTTTATTCGCCGAAAGGAAAAAATACGGGTATAGCGATGGTCGTATTTCCAGGCGGAGGATATGAGATTCTGGCCATTGATCTTGAAGGCACGGAGGTTTGTGATTGGCTAACATCAAAGGGGATCACATGTGTGCTGTTGAAATACCGCGTACCTGCTCCGAAGTCGGCTCCGAATTGGGGAGCATATCCACAATCCCCGATAGCATTGGAAGATGCGCAGAGAACAGTGGGATTGGTGCGCTTTCATGCCGTACAGTGGCACATTGATCCGTATAAGATAGGAGTGCTTGGATTTTCGGCAGGTGGGCATCTCGTGGCTGCGATGGGTGCGTATTTTAAGCAGCGCTTGTACAAAGCTGTTGATGCGGCGGATGAGGAAAGCTGTCGACCAGATTTTGGAATAGCTTTGTACCCAGGACATCTGTGGATTGATCATCACAAGTTTGAACTGAATCCGAATGTTCCTGTTACCCAGCAAACGCCGCCTATGTTTCTGTTGCAAGCGGAAGATGACTCCGAAGACAATGTCAATGACTCACTGGTTTACTACATTGCGCTGAAAAACGCTGGTATTCCTGTGGAGATGCATTTGTATGCGCAGGGTGGGCATGGATTTGGCTTGCGGCGTACAGAGTTTCCGATAACGGGATGGCCTCAGTTGGTGGAGACGTGGCTGAGCACAATAGGGATGATCTCGAAGTAAGTGCTAGAAAACCAATCCGAAGCTAACTTCGCATAATTTCATGCGCTCCCTCTATTATGTCGTCGCCTAAGCCCATCTCTCTCCTCTTGTTGTTCTCTCTGCTGGTCACGTTGTTCCAGGAACCGTGTTACAGCCGTACTAGGAAGACCTATCTCTTTCCTTAAAGTAAGAAAAGGCTTTGCTGTAAGATAAATGTTATTATTATAAAATAAATCAGAATGTTTTTTATAAATAGCCGAAGCTCCTCCTATTACACCTCCAATTAAGCACTCTCCTACTGCACGACCCACCGTAATACTGCCGCCGCTAACTAAAGCATCCAGGACAGGTAACGCAAGACTGCCTATAATAGTTTTTTTCTTCCAGTCTGCATCTCTATCTTTCCAGGATGCATATCCTAATGATCTTGCCATAACATAGTCTTCCACTTCTATTTTTTTATCCGGAGATAATTTTATTCTTCTTTTATATTTCCTAATATCTTGGCATCACCTTGAAATTTATTCTCGCGCGTATAGCTTTTCTCATAATCATTCATTAAATCTTCTATTGAACGCCTTAACATAATAATCTCCTCACATTATTTAATATGTTACAGAATACATAACTCAATCCCTTATTACAAGATGTGCGAAATTTGCAGGACCCAATATCCGCGCAGAATTCATTTATCACTTAAATATTGCAGGCAACATTATCGAAGCAGTAGATGAAACCGAAATTTATTCGCCGTAACATAGTAGAGAAATTATCGCAAATGCTTATATTGGCCAGAAAAATAACTAAAACCAAAATCTAAAACCTAACATAAGAATCCCGAATCACGTCCCTAAATATCTCGGGGCTTGGGGCAGCGCCCCATATCATTAATCATGCTTCTAAAATTCTACTGTAGCTTTAAGTGGCATCCCAAGCCATCCGACTTTAATGATGGGAAAGCAATAACCAAAGAAATTCTTGTAACTAACACTCTCAATATAATAGAAGCTCAAATGGGGCTCTGCCCCAAACCCCGAGATATTTCAAGACGTGATTCAATGCAGATTAACTAAACCCTAAAAAAGATTAGGGCAACCGAAGTTGCCCTGAATCACGTCACGGTCATCGGCGTCTCCGCCTGTACCGTACGTAAATATTACCATAAATATCGAAATTTTCCACTCTATAAGACCTTATCAATTCTAAGCTGATATAATCTTCTGAATTTCCGGCCGATAATACTCAGCTTTACCTACTTCAACGATTAAATTATTACTCCAATGATAATTTGCCTCACTATGTGTATGCCCACACAACACCAAGAATTCAGTTCTAGGATTTTCTTTAGCAGTTTTAGCTATCACATCACCCATTACTTTAGAGCTAAAATATGGTAACCACTCATCACCACTGATTTCACCTTGATGTAAGCATGACTCTTTAAAAGGAGGAACATGCGTCAATATAATTATCTTTTTTGGGTGTTGGCTAACTACTTGTTCTAAATCACTTTGCAATCTCATGGCATCAGCATCAGCTAATTGCTGCATTTTATCGAGCAACCGATATTTACCAATAATTTTCTCCTGAAATAAATCTGCAATCATCCTGCTATCATTAAGGACAACTTGACTATTTTGAAAATCACCCAAGCGCCCATCAGCCCATCCATCTTGTCCAATTAAAAAAGTATCGTTATCTAGTTTCTGCATTCCTGATGATGGCAACCAAAATAACTTATCATGCTCTTTAGTCAAGGCTGTCACTGCATTGCGTATTTCATTAATTTGACCATTGTAATAATCGTGATTACCTAACACAAAATATATTGGTTTATTAATATAATTTGCCATTTCATATAATATATCTGCCAAAGATGGCGCTTCTGCAATATCGCCGCTAATTAACACACCGTCTGATTGAGTATTAACTATCTCTTGATAAAATCTTTGGCGTGCGATTTCATCAATAAAATTAAGATGAATGTCTGTTAACCAAGCTATATTCATGGCAACTATCCATTAGTTATTATTTGATTAATTCGATCTATAACGACTTTTACATTGCGCATAGTAGCAGGCCCATCATTTACATAGCCTGGTAAAGTTCGTTCAAACTGATCATTTTGTAAGAGCTGTTTAAATTCTTCTTTAATCTTATTTTTCAAGCCAGAACTTGCGTCTCTAACTTCTTCTACAAGATTAACTCGACCTGCAATCACAGAAATAATATCTTCATAATCATGACTACCCAATACATCACTATTTCCACGAGTCTTGAATGCCTCAAATTTAGTTGCCAAAAAATAGGGTGCAGATATGGACTTAATAATTAAATCATCCGCAATTGTATGGTTTACCGCATAAAGCAATGCTTCCTTATACCAAGGGTTTCCAAACCCTAAAATTTTCTGATCCGTCGGCATAACATCTAAAATAATCTCATCACAGTGAAAGCGACAGATTACATCATCTTCAATAGACTTTTTAAATCCCTTCTCAATAAGCTGGCTTTCGAATTGGTGATATTCTATTAATGAGACAACATCAATAATGCAATCAACATCTACCGTTGCCCTTACATCCAATGCAAAAGGATCATTGATATACAATGCCGTGGCACATCCACCCAAATACACAACATTCTTATTAAGGTTACCTAGCCTTTGCGCGGCGAGCTGTAATAGCGCCAAATTCGACGTTGCTCGTACTCTTCTGTTGTTCACCATGAATTTTTTCCTTCAATAATTTAATTGCAATACTACGTTCTCGTGCTCTTCCCGTTCGAATTGCATCAATTAACACTAGCATTTCATAAAAAAGTGGATCGGGATGCTTAGTAACGGACTGAGGAACAGAACGATACAGGGGTTCTAAAGCCAAACCACGCTGATTGCCTTCCCCATATGGCCACACAGGAACAGGATCATTACCAAGCACAATAAGTTTTTCAAAAATAGGCGCAGCATAGCTAGTTACAATTCCACGAGTATACGCACCAAGCTGAACTGGAAAAAAATATTTAACTCCTGAGACTAGGCACTCGTCAACAGCTGCATTAATCGGTAAGAATATCAATCTATTGGAACGTTCCACTGGCCCTAATAACCCTGACAAAGCTAACCGCTTGATGCCGGCGTTTACTTCTGATGGACTCATACATAAAAGCCTAGCCAGCTCATTTTGAGTTAATTCCTCTATAGAATGACCTTTTGATAAAGTCATCGTTGACAGTATTTTTAAAAGTATCACTATGTCCTGCGGCTTTAGCATAGAATTAGTCCAACTTTATTGAGATATTGATAGTATAGCACAGCCATTCGCTATTCGCGAATCGCGAATAGCGAATATTAGAAGGAAATAAAGACTGATTTAATCCCCTCAAGAAGGGTATAAAGGCTAATTTTAGGCGTTCAATAGAAATTTACTATATAATTATCAATGACCTACTAATGCCATCCGAGCGCAAAATAAGGAATGCATATCATTCGCAGTTCGCGAACAGCGAACATTTAAAGGTAAAGTGTGTTTGACATTAGGGAGCAAAGTTACTATTTCTCATATTTGAACATGTGCCATTTTGGCACATGTTGACTTTTTATCCAGCCCGCCCTCAAAGGAGATATTTTGCAGGTATTTGGTCACATCAGAATGGTGCATAGTTGCATAATGTTAACACTCTGTTTAAGCCTCTGTGAAAATGTAGGAATATACAGTTGTGCAAGCCTGACGCCGTTTCTTCAGGGTTTATTTCTTCGTTGGTACCTTTTTTATATATTTTAAAAAGAGTTCCGTCTCTTCTAATTTCAATATTATCCAAAAGTCCATTTATTTTGTTAAAATACTGGTCAAAAGTATATGAATGATCGTCTCTTAGTGCTGCATTAGTTTCCATTTCGCGATAAAATAATAATTCTAGGTTTCTGAATTGCGCAACACTTTGCTCACGAAAGTTTGACAACTGATTTGTTCTTCTGGTTGAAAATATCCACTGCGCATTATTGGCAATAGTATTATCAATGCCTGGATCATACGTTAATTTACCACCCCGCTCTGGAGTTATATATTTTACCTTACCGAATTCTTTGTTAGCCGATACATGTTGCTCTACTTTTTTTAAGAGTGTGCTTTTCCCGCAGCCATTTTTACCCAAGATAACATTAATTTTTCAAAAATTATTTAGAGTGTAGCCATTAGCATCAGTTATATTCATTTATTAATTTTCCTTTATTGACTATTTATTTCTAACTCAAGCTTTTTAAGCTTGCCAATAAGCTCATCAAATGTCTGTGGCTTTTGCTATAACTCAATTACGCGTCTTTCACGGTAACTTGACCGCTCATTAGCATGGGGAGAAGCCAATCTCTTAAATTAGCCAACTCTTTATTTTGAAAGGCATTGTTAATTATTAGTTCGTAGATCCCGCTGACCTTTTCATAGTAACCATTCAAAGTTTCATCTAGTGGTATGACTACTGGAGACTCATCAACAATGCCTTTATTAATGTGGGGCTGCTGCGCCCCAGTTCTTAGCGACATTAGGCGTGGTATCTCGTTTTTTAGATAAGGATACAAAAAAGTAGCTTTGAGATTTTCACTCTCATAAATACCAACTACAGACTGATTTGCACAAGCTTCAACAGCTAGAATTGACGGTCTAAGGTGTCGGGTTATGGAGAGAACACATGTCCCTTTTGGCATCAAAGAAGTCGCAGATTTTTCTATAGCATAGGACGTAATGTGCTCTTCTGCCTCAATGATCGGAAAGCTCGCTATTTCACCAGAATTTAGCCATGGAATATCCCCGTCCCAATACTCTTTCATCTTCGTGGAAGGCGTTCCTCCTAAATCAGAGCTAAGAATATTTCCAATTATATCAGCCGCCCAACCCGCAGGGATTTCACGATTCAGCGTTTCGTTGTAGACCATTTTTCCGCCCGAAGATTTGTAGGGCTTGCCGTTTACGTCGGGGAAGTCGAATTGCACAAACCAATAGTCATAGATGAGCTTGGCCATGGATTCTAGCTCGGCATTGATTTTGTTATTTAGGGCTATTTTTTTATCCAACTTTGCAAGAACTCTTGCTATAGGGTTCCATTCTTTTTCTTCTGGATAAGGTACTTCAAAGTCTTGAATTGATTTTAATCCAAGATTTTTTATGGTTGACCCTGTAGCTACGTTATGAAAATAACGCTGTACATCTTTCAGCTGAAAATAATAATAGTAAAATTGGTTAATTCCAGTTTTAAAATTTAGATAGGCGACACTTTTACCAAGCATGACTTTTTCGCCATTATAGAAAGCCATTTCCCCGAGTGTGCCATTAATTGAAAGTAGCAGAGATTTATCATTGAGTTCAATGTAGTTACTTTTAAAATCGCTGTTAGTTACTTTTTTGGTATCTGGTGATACCACAATGGAACCCCTTTTTAAGTTGTTACCATTGATAAAAAACACATCAGAATTCTCGTCATAGGTAGGAGTTCCATGAAGACCATCACCAATTCGGATACAAAGAGGCTTCAATGGCGATTTTGTCCACTTACTAATTGCCATAAATTAAACCTTTTAGTTCTTTTTGGATGTTTAATTCGAGGGTTTTTGATTCTTTAAACAAATCATTCAGACTGGCTTCATAGACTTTAATTTTGGCATAATAATCATCCGCGGTTATATCTACATGCTCAATCTTCACTTCAAAATACTGCCCCGCACTTAACGAATAATTTTTCGCTGCAATATCTTCATAACTCACCGCCACTGAAAAACCTTCAATGGCCTCTTTATTATTAAAGGTATTAATTATCTGATCTTCTTCTGTATGGCTAAGCACAGTTTTTTGGTTTTTACCATCTTTGATAGTTTCACCAAGATTTGAGGCATCTATCAGTACCACATCTTGTTTATTGGTTTTATCGATAAAGATTATGGAGACATTAGTGCCGGTATTGGCAAAAATATTGGAAGGCATACTTACCACCCCCGAGAGCATCTTTTCGTCCACCAGTTTTTGACGGATTTTTTTATCAATACCACTTTGGGCCGTAATAAACCCAGTAGGAACAACAACAGCGGCTTTTCCCTCAGCCTTGAGCGAATAGATAATGTGCTGTAGAAACATTAAATAAATCGCCATTGATCCCTTTTTCTTGGCAGGCACTTTGGGTACACCAGCAAAAAAGCGATCGTGGTTTTCTTTGCTTTCTAGGTCTTTACTATAATCGGAAAAGTCGAGCTTAAACGGTGGGTTAGAAACGATGTAGTCAAACTTTTCTAGCTCACCACTTTCTTGTTTATGGTATGGCTCCAGTATAGTATTACCCTTAATGATGTTGTGTATGGAATGCACTAAATTGTTAAGGATAAGGTTCAAACGCAGTAAACTCGATGATTTTTGCGAGATATCTTGCGAGTAGATGGTACATTTGTCTTCGCCTATCTCGTGGGCAAGATTCATTAACAAGGTGCCGGAGCCTGCCGAGGGATCATAGCAAGTCACATTTTGGACTTTTAGCCCTTCATTTTTTGGCACTAAACAACGCGCCATGATTTTGGCTACCGCGTGCGGAGTAAAGTACTCAGCATATTTTCCTCCGCTGTTGGTGTTGTAGTCTTTAATCAGGTATTCAAAGATAGTGGCGTAAAAATCAAACTTCTCATTAAAGATATGCTCAAAGCTAAAGCCTGTAAGCTTATTCACAATGGCTTTACAAAAATCATCGCGTTTGTCAGTGACGTATTTACTTAGGTTTTCAAATAGGACAATTTTTTCGCCGCCGTCAGTGAGCACTGAGAAGATATCGCTATTATCACGGGCAATATCAACTAAGGTGGTATCGAAAATGTCGGCAAAGTTTGGTTCGTTTTGCTTGGCAAATAGCGTCGAAATAAAATGGTCTGACCTGATACGAGCAGTACTTTCACTTAGCTGCATCATTAGCATTTCGTATTCATTGTCGTTTAGGGCTTTAAGAGCGTCTTCCCAACTTTCTGCATTGCCGATTCTTTCGTCTAATTGTTTAATTTCATAGACGAATTTATCGTTCAGGAATTTATACAAAAATACCTGAGTGATGATTTTAAATTCATTGCCATCGTTACCTAAGCCATAGTTGGCGCAGACACTTTTTAGATCATCGATAAGTTTCTTGATTTGCTGTGTAAATTGTTGTGTTGTCATCATTATATACTCTAAATAAATAGCCTGTAAAAAGGTTACAAGGTTAAGTTATAGGCGAGCTGCTGTCGCTCTGCCGTAGTATTCATTCATGTATTCTTTCACTATTAGACCGTTGATGCGTTTGGTTGCATCGGCGGTTAAGGGAATATGCTGTTTATTTTTAAATTGATCAACAACAATTCGCATAACCATTTTTTCAACAAAGTTTTCGTTTTCTAACATTTTTGAATTTTGCTGTATTTGGTTGTCTACCTCGGTTTTTAAGCCTTTAAGGGCGTCAAAGAGTTTGCTTTCGCTATCAGTTAAGGGGTCTTTTTCCATTAGGCGTTTGTGCAAACGAGCATATTTTTCGTCGTTGTCATATTTGGCTCTTAATAACTGGTTCTTACGTTCCAGCTCTTTGGCTCGATTATATATTTCGTTTAGAGCTTTAATGTTGCTTTCCATCTGCTCTTTGGTGACCTCGCTTAGGTTCTTCTTTTTAAATAAGCGTTCAAGCTCTTCCTTTAGGGAAATAAACTCGGGGTCTTGCGGGTCGAAATTATCACCCAAGCCTTCACGTGTTCGTTGAAGGATATCTTTTAGCTCATCGGCTAGAATCATCTCTTCTTCATTGACTTTGGTAAAAGCGAAGATAACGTCTTCTAGTGCAACATTAAGCAGGCTTGAGGTATCAACGTTGTTTTCTAGCGCTTCTTTCGTATTGATGAGGGCTAGGCGCCTATCGGCCTCTCTTGATAATACATTGAGAGTTTTAAAATCCAGCCTTTCAAGCATTTCAAAATCACCGGACAAGCGGATAAGGTTGTACAGGCTCTTGGCGTTGTTTAAGGCGTGCGTGATTTTTAACATTTCACCACGGGAATTGATTTGTGTGATTTGATCCGAGAATACTTCGGCATTAGTGGTGTCAAAATGGAACAAGACCTCTTTGATTTCTTGTATTTCTTTTAGGATTTCTTCTTGTGACTTAAACAGGTTGCTATAGTGCTCTATTTCATCGCCTAGCTCAGACTGCAATTCTTTAAAGTAGTCTCTGTTGGTTTTTTCAAATTCACTTTCTATGTCGGCAAAGTCCACCACATAACCGTAGTTAAAATCTTGATAGGGGCGGTTCACACGGGTGAGGGCCTGCAATAGGTTGTGGGCTTTAATCACGCGCCCCATGTAGAGCTTTTTAAGGCGCGGTGCATCAAAGCCGGTGAGCAGCATATTAAATACGAACAGGAAGTCTATTTTGCCTTCTTTGAAGTCTTCGACTAACTGTTTGCGCTCATCTTTGGTGCTGACATCGTGCAGGATAACGGCGGCATTAGCAACTTGGCTGTTTTGCTTTTTCTTGGCGTTATATGTGGCTTTTGGTTCTGCGACTTTAAGGTAAGGTGTTGGCAGCTCTACTACTATTCCTGGTTTAGCGTATTGCTCTTGAAAGATGTCATACATCATTTTAGCTTGCTCGGAAGAATCACAGACCACCATGCCGCCTATGGTGTTGTCGTTCATGGATATACGTGCTTGTTCAAAGTCTTTGACTATGTAATCCAGCATTGGCTCGACAAATTTTCTGTGTGCGTACACCAGTTTTTTATTGCCGCTGCCTTTTAGGATCTCGGTTTCTTTATAGATAGCTGCGAGTGTTTTTTGTAAGTTGAACTTATAGCTTGTTTCAATATCTTCACGAATTAAACGCAGGGTATAGCCATCTTTAATAGATGCGTTGTAGTAATACTTATGTATGTAACCGCCAAACAACAATTTAGAGTTGTATTCCTCACCCAATAACGGTGTACCTGTTAAACCGATCTTAATTGCATTGCGGTCGGCCTGCTCCAGATTGGCTAAAAAGCTGCCTTTTGGGTCATAGCTACGGTGTACTTCATCTAAAAAGAATACCCGCTGAATATTGAGGTTGTAGTCACCGTTTTTAATAACATTTGGGTCATCTTCAAACTTTTGAATATTGACGACAGTGATTTCTGCTTTGCCGCTGTTATTGTGTATGGCGACGGGTTTCTTGATGTCTCTGGCAAAGTCTTCTCGCGAATCGATATTGTGTACGACTAATCCACGAGCTTTAAATTCTCGCCCTGCTTGAATAAGCAAATCGAGCCTATCAACAATAAAGTAAAACTTGGTGATGACGTTTTTATTTTGAAAGTAGCTTGAGAGGTATTTAACGTTGTAGTAAGCCAGTGCAGTTTTACCGCTGCCTTGGGTGTGCCAGATAATGCCTTTTTTAATACCCTCTTCGAGCTTTTGCTCTATCGCTTTAGTGGCGAACAGTTGCGGATAGCGCATGATGTGCTTTTGTATACCCATCCGCTCTTTGACATAGGCCAAGCCAAATTCAAGTAAAAAGGCTAACCGTTCACGTTGGAATAACGAGGTACAAATACGGTTTGTGGGGGTTTCTGGGAGTTTGTTTTTAGCAAACTCTGGCGACTGTTTTATACTCAGCAGATTATTATCTTTGAGTATGGCAGTTTCATCGTCATCATCTACCGTAGAAAGTAAGGTATCTAAGTCAAATTTCTGCTCTTCTCGGAAATAATTAAATGCGGGCTTTTGATAGGACGCAGTAGCATAAAACGCTCCCTCAATAGGCATGGGCGAGCTATCGTCATACTCCATATTATTGGAGAACACCATTAATTGGGTGAGGTTAACGAATCTTCTAAACTTCTTGTTTTGAAAACGAGTTTGTATGCGCTTGTGCTCGGCCAAAATACCATCGCGGTTGTTTGGCCGCTTAACTTCTATAAACGCCAGCGGCAACCCATTAATCAGTAGAATAATATCTGGTCGAAATTCATCATCGTCTTTTTTATAGGGCAGCTCGGTGACAACATTGAAGGTGTTGTTATTAAAGTCTTCTAAATCGATGAGGCGTACACCGGATTTATCTATGAGCTTTTCGTAGAAGGCTTTGCCTAGGTCTTCGTTTTCAAGGGTAAGCGATACATCAGAGAGATGTTGCTTGGCTTCTAGGTCATTTAGCGCGGGATTGATGCGCTTTATGCTTTGGAGAAAGATGTCGGTAAAGATGTTTGTTGATTCATCCCATGTTACTCTTGGATCTTTTAGTGACAGGTAACCGTAACCCAAGCGCATCAAGTGCAGGATTGTGGGTATTTTTACGCGTGAATCTTCATTGAACTTCATCTTTTAAAGCACCCTTTATACACAATGCTAGTCTTTGTTAAATTTACTATCTTTATTACACCACTTAAACTCATACAATCCGTCACTCGCTAAAATAATCCACATCTAACTTCTTAACCATGTAAGTAGAAACATTACTCAATCCAATATCGTGCTCCCACATCAGCTCAACAAGTTGGCGACCAGATAGAAGAATGATTGTTGCATCTATATTTTTAACATACTCTTTTGCTTCAGGAGTAAAGTCAGAGGTAGTTATTAGAATCCCTTTCTTCGCCCTTTTCCCCTGCAATGCACCAGCAAATTTCTGAATCTCTGGTCGCCCTACATTGCCTTCCCATTTCTTTGCCTGGAGATAGATAACATCTAACCCAAGTCGATCCTCTTTGATAATGCCATCAATTCCCTCATCCCCACTCCTACCAATTGCTCTCCCTGCATCTTGCAAAGATCCTCCATACCCCATTTGAACCATGACATTCACAACCAACTCTTCAAAAAACTCAGGCGTACTAGATTTGGTCTTATTAAGCAGCTCACCTAAGACTTCATTCTTGAGTTGCGAATATGCACCCTCTAAGACTTCTTCAGGCGTGCCCTGTTCAAAACTAATTATTGGAATCGATTCCTTTTCCGGCAGATTTGTATCACGGAAATCTAAGAACTCAGGAAATTGTTGAAGATACTGCACATCAATCTTCTCTGGAGATTCAGATAGCACCTGCTTGCCACGCTCAGTAATCTCGGCAACGCCACGCCTTGGATAGTCGATTAAACCAGCTTTTCTGAGATAAGTACGAGCCCAACCCACTCGACTACGAATGACGGTGACCCTTCCACTAGGTAAAAGCTCGTGGCGCTCAGACTCATTTAGCTTTAGGTCATCAGAAATTAGCTGAACGGCATCACGTCTATTTAAGGTGCCTTTCTGGGCTATTAGCTTAAGGAGGGGTAATAACAAGGTTTGATAATCTGGTATAGACATGATCAATAAATACTCTTTAATAAGTCTCGAAAAAAATAAGACTGTATTATTGCATTTTTTTTCTAACCTGGCATCATTTTAGGCACTCACACCCAAGCAAGTAGCTTGTCTATGAATAAAGCCTCGGTTGAATTCCCCTGCCAGTAAGTAGATTTTGGAGGCCAAAAACAGGACCCGTATTATCTTGTGGCATACTACTAAAAATACGTTTCACATGCGCATGAATATTCTGTCGTTTTCAGCTTTTAAAGCAAGATCACTCTTTCCGAGCAGTATCGCAAGGTACTTTATTCAGGGCTTTGGTGCTAAAATCAACGACAAAATCGTAATGGCCTGCCGTGATTTTCTTTTGAGCTAATTTGAAGCACCACTCAGGCGGTGTGATACTCGATTTTCTGGCATCCTCTAAGCACTTCATCAAAGCTGCGAATTGCTTAAAAAAGGAATCTGGATCGCCCAGCGAAAGAGCTTCGCCAGCCTGACGAAAGCGATCCTGCAGATTTTTAAACTCAGCCGCCAACAAGGCGATCGAATTGACATTGGTTGGAAAATCAAGAGCTTTATAAATCGCAGGTAGGAGTCCGGCTAATAGCGCGAAAACTGCAGACACCCAGGGGGAACTGCTCTGGCTAAGTATCTTCCAAGTCGCAAGGCTGCTGAAAATTATCGGCGTAATTATAAATCCATGATTCAACCATCGCGCGTAGCGTAGCCATATAAAAAGCGTAGTTGAAGTGTATAAACATGACTCAGATTGGCGATTACATTCTTTAACGATTTGTTCAGTCTTATTGGTCACGATACTCCCCCTATTTCATAGCCGAATATTTTTTGCCATTCGTCGGCCGCCAAATAATTGCAATTCTGCTTCTCGTTTTCACATGCTTCTTCTGCTGCTTTAGTCGCCGACCCAGCACGACTTTCCCACTCATTTCCGACAGGCACAATTTCGCCTGTACCAGGCATGACTATCCAGCCATTGACGCGCGTCAGCATGTAGCGCAAGAAATCTCGTACCATCCAATCATAATAAAAGGACGACCGCCCTGCATACGGCCAAAGATGCAAAAACTCCAGAACGAGACACTCTAAAATGAATGATGGAATCGGCACATTACAGAACGCTTGCCACGTTTTCAACATGCGTACAAGATCCCGTGCATTACTGTTCCATTTTGTATCCGCTTCATCGAAGCGCTTAAGCTCCATTACCGGATCGATTGTTTTGTATCTTCCGGATTGATTCGAATCACAAATCCACACCTGCCCATTTTGAAGCCAGAAAGCCGGCACTACTTCAACCATATAACTATTGAAACCAACCATAACCACCTGCCCATCAGCACGCATGGCGGTTTGACTAAAAGTGCCAGCCAGCACGCCTTTTACTTCTTGCAGCAACTGGGATTGGATATTGCCGGTGCGTTCAGCATAGCAAGTATATGTCTCAACTGGCAGGAAATAGATGAGGTCGATATCTCGTGGCGGTCGCACATAGGTTAATTTTCCCCATGAACCGCCCAGCATGTAGTGCTCACTATCGGAGTCGACGGATCTATAATGCTTGTTCAGGCATTTTACGGCGTTTGCTATTTTAGTTCTGCCGTCAGCCATCTGGTCAGCCGTCAGCTTGATGTTTGAAAGGAAAGCCCGGAAACGCCGTTCGACATAAAGCCACGACCAAGCAGAGGGGCTAACAAGACCCTCTTCCCCAAACAGTTTCTGACTCGCCGAGGTTGCACCTCCGCTCAGCGCTCTGTGCAATGCGTACGCCGAGTTCACACCACCGCTCAATGCTCTTTGCAATGCGTGAAGTTTATCTGGTGGAGATAGAAATCCCAAAATCACGACCCTCCTTGAATAAACCAACAATTTAAAGGCAAGCCGCTGAAACTTCAAGGGGCAAGGAGAGCAAAACGATCTCAGGGGGAGCGGTCGGATGTACTTCCTACAATCTCACAGCGTAACAAAACGGGGACAATCCTCTCCATGATAAGCAAATACTACTCAACATTGAGATACATGACCCGGATTTTTATACATTTGATGTGCCCATAAAGTAACTTTATCCTTATAGGGGAGACTGATAATATATTGTGATGAACCCAATTCCAAAACTTCTAAGCAAGACCAAGCTCATGAAAGGCTACCGCTGCCTTAAATGTATCTACCTGACTATCCACCAGCCCGAGCTTGAAGCGCCTATCACCTCCGAGACTCAGGCATTATTTGATCAGGGTAACGTGGTAGGCTCAAAAGCCAGAGAATACTTTCCGGGTGGTGTACTAATTGATAACAAGCCCTGGGATTTTACCGGTGCACTTGCCAAGACGCGCGAATTACTCGTTAATAGCACCCACACCATATATGAAGCAGCATTTGAGTACCTGGGCTGTTACGCTCGAGCCGACATTATTCAATATTCAGTAGAAACGAAACGATGGCGTATCTATGAAGTTAAATCCTCTACAAAAGTGAAACCTGAGCACTATGATGATGTAGGTCTGCAAGCATGGATCATGGCCAAAAGCGGCTTACCCATTGAACAAATCAATATCGTTCATTTGAACCCAGAGTGCCGCTATCCAGATCTCAGCAATTTATTCAAAACAGTCGATGTCACTGAAGAAATCTACGCACGCGATTCAAACGTACAAGCTAAAATTAATGGAATTTTCTCAACAATTAAACAACCTGAGGTTCCTAATATTGATATTGGACCATACTGTCTTCAACCTACTGAATGCGGCTTTACACGACACTGTTGGCAACAAAAGAAAATACCCGATCTCAGCATATTCAACCTGCCTCGAATTAATAATCGAAAATGGGAGTTATATAACGAAGGCATAATAGAACTGAATGATCCACGCTTGACTGATCTTAACGAACTACAAGAACGAGTTATTAATTGCTTTAAAACTGGTAACCGCTTTGTAAATCATAAATCTATCCAAGCAGCATTATTGACCTGGAAATTTCCACTTGTTTTTTTAGATTTTGAAACTATTAATCCAGCCATACCTAGGTATGATGGATGCCGACCGTTTGAGCAAGTGCCATTTCAATTTAGTGTGCATACATGGTTATCGCCAGAAAAAGAAAGTACGCATAAAGAGTTTTTACACGAAACTGCTGATGACCCAAGAACGTCATTGATACCCGCACTACTCGAAGCATGCGGCGAAAATGGATCAATCGTTGCTTACTTTGGTAGATTTGAATCTGAGCGAATTCAGGCACTCGCTGATTATTCCCCGCAAAACCGCGACGCATTACTGAAACTGATTAATAGAATTGCTGACCCACTCCCAATCATTCGAGACGCTGTGTATGACAATTCATTTGATGGCAGCTTCAGCTTAAAAAAAGTTGCACCAGCGTTACTCGGCGAGCTATACAGCTATAACAGAATGCTTGTTGCAAATGGTAATGACGCTCAACGTGCCTTCGAAGAACTCATATCAGCAGACATCTCCGCTCAAAGGAAAAGCATTCTTAAAAAAGCAATGATTGAATATTGTAAAAAAGATACTTTAGTCATGGTTGAGCTAGTAAAATGGCTATATCTCCAAACGCAACCTATTCCTTAGTTAAATCAATAAAATCAACTTTTCTCTCTTTTAACTTATTAAACACCTTTTGATCCTCTTGATCTTCATATGGATTAGCTACCTTACCCTGATAAAATAGCTGGTACAAAAGTAGCCAGTATTTATCAATTTCATAGTTGTCTTTTTTATCGATCACTTTGTTACAGAAATCAACGACGTTAGCCTCATGCTCCTTCATTAAAGATAGCATCAAAATTGGAACACAGTCTTCATTCTCGATAATCATTCCTGACAATTCATCATTTATTCCACGTTTATGCTTAATTAAATAATGTAACAGCCACGAAACACTGTCAGATCTTTGATTTGTAATGCTCTCAGAAAGCAGAAATAAAAGGGTAGATTCACAGCTATATTCTGGATCATTAGCTAGCACACTATTTAACGTCTCACTAATAACGGGAACTATCACTGGATAATGCTGTGCAAGATACAGCAGGTGCTCGAGGAATATTTTTTTATGTTTTTGATTTATCCGTTTATGAATGGTTTTTACCGCATATTTTATAATACTACCTTCTTTTACTTCTTTTTCTAGCCCAACAGCATAATCTAAAAATGAAATAACCTGTGACCAGTGCACCTCATCACCAACTGGATTTCTTAAATTCAAATTTGTTATCCAATCAGCATTAATTGGATTAGGCAATTTATTAATGGATGTTTTTTTAATATTTAATGTTAACCCATAACGGTTCAACGCCCTTGATAAACACTGAATAAATTTTTCACATTCCTCATATGTTTTACAGTAGCAGGTATAGTCATCGATAAAACGCACATAATTAAAGGCGGATAACTCTTCATCAACTTTTGCCAATATTATTTCAGATAAAATATTAGAAGTTGCTGGACCAATTGCTAAACCCTGGGTCTCACATCGCTTTGATGACTGCTGACTTTGATCAATTTGGTTAAACCATTCTTTTGACAGATGCTTGTTTTTCTTCGCTTGGCTGTGGCCAACAAGTGCCCATGGAATTGCATGAGAATATATACTCGAAAAACAATTTGAAATATCAGTATGAACGACAAATTTCTTATTGGAAGATAGCCTTATCTTTCTTCTAGATTTAATCCAGGATGATTCATAATCCATAATCACCAAACGACCATCGTCATGCATTTTAGGCACGATAAGACTATTTTTATTTTTACATATGTAGTTAATATCATCCCAGTGCTCAGAGCAAAAGGTGGCTAGTTGCGCATATGGTTTAGGATGAGGGATTGAAAATACTCTATGAACATTATTAAAACGAGTGCCCTTATACTCCACCTGATCATAGCCACCTTTCCTTGATGCGATTTTATTTAATTCAACAGCCACGTCCTTTGTAAAGGATTCCGAATTAAAAATTGGTGGTAACTCTTCCCGGTTCTTCTTTTGTACGGGAAAGAAGCTTTTTTGCAACAGTGATTTTAATACGAAATCCTTGGTTGGCACCATTTAACTTACCCTCATTAAATTGCAAGATATTTGTCCCGCACGACCATAGCATACAGGCTTAAAACTGGCTTAAAACTATTGCCAATTATTATATTAGTTATTACGATAGCAAGCCGATTTAATTATCGAATGAGGCTCTAGACCCTGGTTCAATTCCCCTGTCATACGGGTTTTTTGGGGGCCCGCAGAAAAATCACATTGAGATTGTTTATAAAATTCAATCAGTTACTAAGCCAATGTGAAGGACGCTGCCTTGAATAAATTTAAAAACACCGCCAAATAAATAATAAATATATATAAAACAATATATTATTTGTATTATATGTCCTATATTGACGCATATAATTTATATGCTATAATTCATTATATGTCCTAAATTGGCTATCAGATTATGCGCGTAAAATACTCAGAAAGCATAGAATACAAAGCCCTTAACCGCCTAAAAGCAATTCGCGGAAGCACCGTATTGCGTAAGGATTTTAATGGTCTAGGCTCTTACCGACAGGTAAGCCGCGCGATAAATAAACTCATTGATGAAAAAAAACTGGTAAAGATAGGTACTGGTATTTATGCTAAGGCTTACCTCTCCAAATATTCCGACACCCCCCTCATCAAGAACGGCACTGACCCCACCCTCAGAGAAGCATTAAAACGCTTAGGCATCGCCTTTGAACCAGGTAGCGCAGAGAAGGAATATAACGAAGGTAAAACCACACAGGTACCAGTACGCAATATTGTAAGGCTAAAAAGCCGTTGTCGTCGTCGTATTGGATATAAAAATAGTGAATTAATCTTCGAGAAGAATATCAATGCTAAATAAAAAAGATTTACGTGATTTAATAGAAACGACGCTCCTCAATATTAAATTAACTGGCGCGGTTATTGAAAAAGATTATTATGTCACTCAAGTTATTCACGCTCTTTCTGATATTCAGAATGAATACTTCCGCCTAATATTTGCAGGTGGCACTTGCCTGGCCAAAGCGCATAGAATTGTTGATCGGATGTCAGAAGATATCGATTTTAAAATTCAATTAAAAAATAATGGAACTTTTAGTCGATCACGCTTAATCAAAGAATTAAAAGAATTTCGCGAACAAATAAAATCATCACTTGTAGTGCCAGGTCTTACAACCATCGATGATGCTGCACGCAATGAAGGTAAATACCAGCGTGTAATATTACAATATCCATACACTTATCCAATTAGCCCCACATTAAGACCTGATCTTTTAGTTGAATTTACTCTTTCAGATATCCGCCTTTCTGTCGAAGACTTATCAGTTAAAACAATTATTGAAGACGTTTTAAAAGAAATGACGCTGTTTACACCGCCACTCACTCCTTGTATATCTGTAGACGAAACAGCCATTGAAAAATGGGTGGGGCTTACCCGACGAATTATCGCCATTGAACGTAAATACGACCCTGATGATAACGCATTGGTACGTCATATTTACGATTTAAACTCAATCATACAAGCAGATTTGATTAATGCTAATTTTTTCACATTAGCTAATACTATTGTTAGCAGCGATGCTAAGCAATTCAAAAATAAGCATCCAGAATACTCAGTCAATCCAGGCGCTGAAATTCGTGAATCTTTATCATTATTAAAAAACAAACCTATCTGGAAAGAACATTATCAAAAATTTCTATCGGATATGGTATATGACTCTTCAACTGCCATTGGGTATGAAAAAGCGCTTGCTGCTATCGAAGACATTAGCGCGAGAGTAATCGATACTTTATAATTTTTCAGTCGGTAACAAAATGACACCAACTGAATCGGTGAAAATGTGCATTTTTCGAACTGTTAAGGATTTCTTTATAGTTCAAATTTGTACAATTTTTTAATTTACACAAACACACTTATATGAAAAAGCGCAGTCAAACACTTACAAAATGTAAGCGGTTGAAAAGTGGACGTGTCGAATTATAATTATTGAATGTTGGGAAGCTCAACCGGTTACATTTTGTAACCGGTTAAATATCTCTACCCCTCGATCCTTTTTCTCTCTCGCAATTACCGAGGATTCCTCGGAAACTTAACAATTAACCAATAAAGCTCTATTCTTAATTCTAGAATTTGAAATAGCTTAAATTGTCCATATTTGGCGTTTATAAATTAATACAATCATCAATTAAAAAATAATTTGACCTTATGTAAATAACATGCACAATTGTGAGTCGGTTACAAACTGTAACCAACTGAGCCATATACATAATAGGCAGCATTAAACGGTGACAATGTGTCACCAGTTGAAATAATATGAGATAGAACCATGCCACAATTTCGCCTAACACAAAAATTTGCAACAGACTGCAAAATCAAACAACTGCTTGAGCCTGTTATTACAGCACACCCTCTTGATGACTGGCTTATTGACCGAATGATTGTTGATCGCAAGAAAATAGCAATGATCACTCACTCTAAATCCACTTTCACGTTTTTCATCCCTTACGCTGACGCGGGCAGCGCCAAAGGAATGATCGCTTACTTTAAAAATCAGCTCAAAGAGCTGTTCCAGCAAAATTCATTGCCAACACTTGTTTTAGAAGTGGAAAAGCTGTTTGCAGAAGAGCCTACCTTCACTAAAACCGTTGATAGGAAAATACTAGGCCACATGAATGACTTTAGACGCTGCACTCAGCCTTGTCCTGGCGACACTCACCCTATTGATTGGCACGATATAGCAGAGCGTATCAACAACATGCCCGTCAACGCGGGTTCGCGTGACTCATCATACCCTATCGAACATTTTAATGCGTTATTGGGTATCAATTTACCCAAAAAAAAGTACAATTATTCTTCGTCTTAATGATAAAAACACATAGTGGAACGCGGGTTCAATTGATTTTCAAGGACGGTTTTTTCAGGGGTACATTTTGGGGTATGTCACAAAATTCACACGATCAAACATGAATTTAATCAATATAGTAAAAAACCAACTCAATTCCCGCCGCCTGATGAAATGATAGGCTATGGATTCAGATCAATGGCTTCTACCCTGCTCAATGAACAAGTCTGGAACCGTGATACAATTGAAAGACAACTTGCTCATGCAGACATGCAGAGCGCAATAATATTCGTGCCGCTTACAACTATGCTGAGTATTTGCCTGAACGCCGCAAAATGATGCAACACTGGGCAGATTATTTAGATGGATTAACGACCAAAAACAATGTTGCATTGTCCATCTAGTAATGCTTAATAAGCATTTTGTAATCATTTACCACATAATTGCAAAAAGCGTAATAGCGCAATGACTTCATTTAGTGCATTTAATGAAAATGAATAATACAATAACTGTCGACAAATAAATCTTTCAATAGTACTTATGTTATTTAATAAATTTTAATTAGATTATTTATATTTTTTAACCCTTAATCAAATAAAAAAGGAGAAACAGTATGTTAAAAATAAAATGTCTTTTAGCTACTTCTTGCTTAGCTCTTACAACAATAGCTTTGGCAGACACAACAATATCTATGAATTTTACTTCTGAAAACGGCACCGGCGAATCGGCTGGTACAATCGTTATTAGCGAAAAATACAACGGCTTATTATTTACACCTGATTTGCATGGTTTAACTCCTGGCGCCCATGGGTTTCATATTCATCAAAACCCATCTTGTGATAAAAACGGAATGGCAGCCGGTACACATTTTGACCCTAATAACACTGGAAAACATTTAGGTCCTTATAACGACGATGGTCATAATGGTGATTTACCTGTTTTATATGTTAATTCAGATGGGACAGCTACTACACCTGTGTTTGCACCTCGCCTTCGGCATATTACAGACATTAGTCAACACGCTTTAATGGTTCACAATGGAGGAGATAATTATTCAGATGCACCAGAAAAACTAGGAGGTGGAGGTGCCAGAATGGTTTGCGGAGTAATAAATTAACTTAAAATCAAACATTACGCTATTGTCAAAAATGCAATAGCGTGGTGTATTTTGCTAGGGTACTGTACAAATATGCTTTAGTTTGGCTTGTTTGTATTCACGAGAGCTAAGCTCTGCTTTTAATTCAAGAAGCTCTTTTTTAAAAGCAGCTTTTTGTTCCGGCGAAGTTTTTAAAGAAACATGCGTT
>Ga0206921_10050_pt1 | contig 32717 bp, 20 predicted proteins | sample Alteio_BWOrgHeat_66_FD_152930 | JGI IMG/M metagenome (GOLD analysis project Ga0206921, IMG submission 152930) | Enriched cells from forest soil in Barre Woods Harvard Forest LTER site, Petersham, Massachusetts, United States -... | ecosystem: Environmental > Terrestrial > Soil > Temperate forest >...
CCGGAACCAGGACGTCGGGCAAGGCCGCAACAAACGGCGGGAACCCGCCAGAGATCGCATCCGGCGACGCCACAACCAAACAGAAAGCCTTCCGGCCGATGCTCTCCACGGATACAGAAAGAGTGATCGGAGGGCTGGTGGGTATACGACTCGGCCGCGTCATGTACGAATTCGATTACGGATCGAGATCGATCCGGCTGGCCATCCCCGTTTCCCGGTTGCTGGGCGACCTCGACCGGTCCTTCCCAGCGGACTTCTTCAGCGCTTTCCTCTTCTTGCATTCGGATACCTCGACGACCACGACACTTTACAAAAGCGATGATGTACCCGTCGGCCTGCAAGTGAAGACCGATAGCTTGTTGAAGAACAGCAAAGGCGGATTTTATCCCGGTATATCGGACCTCAGCATCGGGAGCAACCAATTCAAGTTATTCTATATCCCGCTGATCAAGGACGACCAGCAGTACGTCCTTTGCGGTGTCAAGGATGCAGCAGCATACAACCACGCCCTGCATGAAGTGCCCGCGGAATTCCTCTATCCGCTGGTCATCGCCCTGATCCTGCTGATCATTGCCCTTCCCCTCGTCAGGTTCTATACGATCGGGCCTACCGAGACCATCCGCATCCAGGACCTCATATTCATGGCCTTTTCCATAGTTGGTGGAAGCATGATAGTCACACTGATCATTATCCAGCTCATCTTGTTGAAAGACGGTGAGGCGAGACAACAGATCGGTCTGACACGGCTGTCCGGACAGTTGGATAGCGCCTTCTCGAACGAGCTGACCCAGGCCTTCGCTCAATTGCAGGCATTGGATCGACGCCGTGCCCTGGCGCCGGATAATTGGAAAAAACAGCCGGTTTCCACCGCACCTCCATCAGGCTTAAGGAACGGATTTCGCGACACGATCCCGGATTCCGACATCTCGGACAGCCTCGCCGCCTTCCTTGAGGACAACGTCCACCCCTATCTCAATTTCGACCGCGTAGCCTGGATCGATGGCAAGGGGATGCAGATTGTCGCCGGTTCGCCCGACGCGAGCTCCCCCCGGCTTTTCATCGATGTGTCGGAGCGGCAATATTTCACCGATTTTGCCAACAACAACTGCTACCGGCTGCCGGGACTCGATACCGCACTCGTGAGTATACAGCCCGTGCTGTCCTGGTCGGACGGCTCTTTCCGGTTCATGATCGGCCGCCGCAGCGCCTGCCCGGATGCCTTCCTGATCACCCTGTCGACCGACCTCTATTCGGTAGACCGGACCGTAATGCCCTCGGGTTATGGCTTTTGCATCATCAATGACAGCGGTCTGGTGCAGGTCCATTCGGAGCCCAGCCGCAACCTGGTAGAGAACTTTCTGCAACAATCCGCGGACGCGGCGCAACTCAAAGCAGCGATGAAGGGCCGGCAGGAGTTGTACCTCCAGCAGACAGAGCTATATGGTAAGGAATATGGCCTGCTGCTCGAGCCCATCAACAATCTGCCCTACCACCTCGTGGTGTTCTACGACCGGGGTTATATCCTGCCGGTGAACTTGCGCATCCTGGTTTATTCAGTGCTGGGATGTGCGGTTACCATGCTTTCCTGTTTCCTGTTGGTATATGTTTTGATGTGGTGGGTATTCTTTCGCCGCCGCTGGAACGATAGACCCCTGCTGTTCGACACAATGGACTTTCTGGGGGCAGTGATCCCGATGCGCAGCAATGCAAGGGCCTATTTCATGGGGACGATGGTCCTCGAAGCCTATGTGATCCTGCTGCTGAGCCTCGCCATAGGGGGGAATCCGTATTCGTTGCTGCTGAACAATATTGTCATCGTTGCTTTGTTGCTCACTCCGCCGATCGTCGCAATATCCCTTTTCCTAATTGCAAGGCGGTACGCCTCCACGGCCACGGGAGACAGCCCGGCCTACCTTTCCAGGTATTCCTTGCTGGTCCTCTCGCTGGTGGTCAGCCTTGGCGTGGTGGCCGCCGCTTTGTTCACCTGGCATGCGCAAAACCAGGAGTTGCTGCAATCTGTCAAGAGAGACCAGCTCCTAAAGGCCATCGAACTGGATAACCGGCGCACCATGGAGTACCAACCCCTGGCCCATCTTCCTGCGGCGATACCCGCTTACCCGCAATACATTCACTTGCAATACCAGACTGGTATCTACTCTATATTCGGAGACCGCCTTAATCTATCTGACACCGTTCTGCGCCTGTCGCTGACTTTTGACGAACAATATTTCAATGTGGTCAACCGGTGGGGAGACATTGACTATGACCCACAGTTCATCCCTGTACTGCGCAACCACTCCGCCGATACGAGCTGGAGATGGGCAAGGATCGAGGCCGATTCCATCCTGCCCTTCGAGTATAAGCTGAAACCCGACGTCTTCGATACTGCCATCGGGAAAGATGGGCATACGGCTGCGCTTGCGCCTCCCCATAAACTGCTGATCCGGTCGGTCCTCCCACGGCGATATCCCTATTTGGGTTATCCCGGCAAGGCGCTCCTGCTGGTAGTGATGATCTTCCTGCTGCTGGTGGCGCTGTACCGGGTGATCCGTCGGATCGCGACCGAAGCGTTCCTGCAGAAATGGACCCGTGGAAGATCCGACGCCGAAGACGCAGCACTGCCTTATCTTCAAGAGTATATCACCGGGCTGATACCGGTATCTCCCATACCCGATCCCCACGGCACCCTCTTGCCGCAACTCCGGAAATCCAAACTGGATGAGATGACCAATGCCATCCCCCTCAAATGGCCGTCCTTCATCACGGACATGGACATCGATAAGGAGGAGATCGTGCTGGTCCAATCTGCCTCCGACTATTCGGATTATTTTCAATCGGTGTTCCATCGTCTCCAGCCGCGCGAACAGTACCTGGTTTACAACCTTGCCTGTACCGGCTTCCTCAACTATAAGAACGTACAGCAGATCGACCGCCTGCTGAAAGAGAAAGTCCTGGTAAAGGACAACGGCCGGATCAGGCTCTTCAGCCCGGCATTCCGTGCGTATATCCGGCTCAACATCACCACCGATATGCTCGGGACGGTGGTGCGGAAGAGCGACTGGCAGCGTTTCCGCATTCCGTTCTACCTGTTGCTGGCTGTAGCCGCGGCTTTCCTTTTCCTGACACAGGAACAGGCCTGGCAACGGATAGTGGCCCTGTTGACCGCCCTGAGCTCTACCCTTGCCACAGTGCGGGGATTGCTGAAAGGGGAGGGAGAAAAGAAGGCCCCGGATGGCAAAGATGACGACGGCAAAACCGTTCATTAAATTCCTATCTTTGCTGCCCATCCGATCACACGCCGGTTCAAAACCCGTCGGTGGTGGACAACTAAAATCGACCCATATGCAATCCTGGACAGACTATCAATCCCAACATAAAGCCCGTTTCCTCGACGAACTCCTCGCCCTCCTCCGCATCCCTTCCGTCAGCGCGCGCAGCGAACACAAACCGGACATGCAGCGATGCGCCGAGGCGGTCAAACAAAGTCTTTTGCAGGCTGGCGTCGACAAGGCGGAGATCTACCCCACCGAGGGACATCCCGTCGTCTACGGCGAAAAGATCGTCGACAAAAATAAACCAACCGTCCTGGTCTATGGGCATTATGACGTCCAACCTCCTGACCCGCTTGAACTCTGGCATAGCGGCCCCTTTGATCCCGTGATCAGGGACGGGAAGATCTATGCGCGAGGCTCGGCCGATGACAAAGGCCAGTTCTTCATGCATGTCAAGGCCTTCGAGACGATGATCCACACGGCTACCCTACCCACCAACGTGAAATTCATCATCGAGGGCGAAGAAGAGATCGGCAGTCCCAATCTCGGCAAATTCGTCGCCACTCATAAGGATCTGCTCAAGGCCGATGTCATCCTCATCAGCGATACGGCCATGCTCAGTCTCGATACGCCTTCCATCGACATCGGCGTACGCGGGCTGTCCTATATTGAAGTCGAAGTCACCGGACCCAACCGCGATCTACACAGCGGCGTCTATGGCGGCGCCGTAGCCAACCCGATCACGATCCTGGCGAGGATGATCGCCTCCTGTCATGATGCAAACAACCACATTACCATCCCTGGATTCTATGATGATGTCGTCGAGGCCACCCCTGCCGAGCGCGCACTGATGGCTAAGGCGCCCTATAATGAGGCGGAATACAAAAAGGATCTCGGCGTATCCCAGCTCTGGGGTGAGAAAGGCTATACCACCAATGAGCGGACCGGCATCCGGCCGACAATCGAGCTCAATGGTATCTGGGGCGGCTATACCGGTGAGGGCGCGAAGACGGTGCTGCCCTCGAAGGCGACTGCCAAGATCTCGGCGCGCCTCGTCCCCAACCAGTCGAGCCGCGTCATCACGGAAAAACTCCTGAATTATTTTCGGCAAATCGCCCCGGAAGGCGTCACCGTCAGGGCCGAGGAGCACCATGGCGGCGAGCCCTACATGACCCCCATCGACAGCAAAGCCTATCGTGCAGCCGCCAGCGCCATCGAAGCCGTCTTTCATAAGGCCCCCATTCCCGTCCGCGGCGGCGGCAGCATCCCCATCTGCGCGCTTTTCGAAAAGGAGCTGGGCATCAAGATCGTCTTCATGGGTTTTGGGCTGGATAGCGATAACCTCCATTCCCCCAACGAAAAATTCAACCTGGAGAATTTCTACAAAGGCATCGAGACGATCCCCTATTTCCATCAATTTTTTGCGGAAAAATAGGCGCGCGATAACCTTTCCCCACTCTCCGACAGAAACCTTAACCTTTCCTTATGACCCCGCTCGAAACACGACTTTACGAAGCCGCTGAAACCGGCGCCACACTTGACCTCCGCGAACTTGTCATCGCAGAGATCGTCCGGATTCCCACTGATGCATTGGTCCCTGTCGATCCAAATGCGCAGCCCCTCGGCGACCCTACCGATGCCGCCACGGATCCTAAAGCCGCTTCGAATACCAATACCATCCAGGCTCCCGGCACAGACAATGCGATTCAGCCTACCGGCAATCCAAACGCCCAGATCATCGTCAACGTTGAAGAGCCGCCTATTCCCCATGATCCCGTCAATCGCAATACACCATGTGCCGACTGGGGCGAAGACCGCACCATCGACGCTGGTCTTCTCATCGCCCTTTGCATGGGCAAAAAGTCTGTCCATCCCAAGGGTATCCGAATCAGAGGTGCCCGGATAACGGGTTCACTGGACCTGGAATCACAAAACATTCCCTTCCCCGTGCATCTTGAATATTGCTGGATAGACGAAAAGATCCAATTGGAAGGCGCTACGCTAACCGCGCTGCGACTCAGCGGGAGCAGGATACCGGGCTTGGTAGGCGAACGGCTGACGCTTCGAAATTCGCTATACATAAACGATGGCTTTTTCTGCGAAGGCGAGTTCATTCTCCGGGATGCTGTCATTGCTGGAAGCATCAATGGAGAAAAATCGACTATTCGAAATCCCAGTCAACAGGCGCTCACCCTGACGCGATTGCGTATCAGCGGCGGAATCTATCTGGAAAACGCGAGTGTCGACGGCGAGATCCACCTTACCGATGCTGAAATCGGCAGTACATTTTCGTGCAGGGGAAGCCAGCTTAGAAACGAACACAATATCTGTATCAACGCGATCCGGGCCGTTATCAAGGGAGCGGTTTTTCTCAATAACCATCCTGCTTTTCCGTTCGTTCCTCCTACACTAGCTCCAACGACCAGCCTTCCCGAGAACCTCGTAACACCTCCCCCGTCATCCCCACTGACGGAGCCCCCTCCGGGTGCATTCAGCGCCAAAGGCCTCATTACCCTGTACCAGGCGCAAATCGGCGGTTCACTCGAAATGCAGCGGGCCTGGCTCGACAATAGCGATGCACTGGTTTTGCGGGCAATCGGCATCGTAGTCAAGGGACCCGTCCTGCTAATCGAGGGATTTCAGTCGCGGGGACAGATCGATTTTTCTATCGGCAATGTCGGTGGGAGCTTCGAATGCTCCAATGCGACCTTTATCCAAACCAATTCCGGTCCCGATAAATTTGCCTTCCGCGCCAACGAACTCAAGACAGGCGGCAGCCTCCGTTTTGGCGAAAGGATCAGCGTGGAAGGCCCAATTAGTATTAGGGGCGCCAATATCAGTGGCGAACTCTTCCTCGGAGAGGGGACCTTCAACGCTAAAAAAAAATTCGCCATTGACGCCACTCGGGCCATCATAGGCCAGGGCCTGTTTTTCCAGAAAAAGATCAACGTCTACGGCGGGGTGCGTCTAATAGGCTCGAGGATCGGTGGTAATCTCGAACTGTCGGATACAAAATTCGAACGGCCTGCGGACGTCGCCTTCGACGGATCGCGGATGTCGGTCGGTGGCAGCGCCTTTTTCCGTCCGGGAGTTGCCTGTATAGGGGAGTTCCGTATGCAAGCCGCGAAAATAGGACTCGAAATGCATGCATATGAGATGCAGTTTCTGAACAACGGAAATGATGCGTTTATCGGTGACAATCTGACCACTGGCGGCGATCTCAATCTGACCAAGGCCAATTTAGATGGGGCCATGCATCTTCGTAATGCGGTCATTGGATCCGATCTTCGATTGGATGGCACCGTCATCAAGGGTAGCAAGGCGATCCACGTGGCGCTGAACGCACAGGGAGCTTTCATCAAAAACACGGTCTTTCTTCGCGGTGGGTTTTCCGCACGGGGCACCGTTATTTTTTCCAGTGCCAACATCGGCGGCGATCTTAATTGCCGGGGCGCTAAGTTGGACAAATCGACACTCGACGACGGAAGCGACGGTGATTTAGCCTTTTCCGCGCTCAATACCACGATCACAGGGTCGCTTATCTGGGAGCAAATGGGGACTAAGCCAAAGGGCCCAATCTGTCTGATGAATACCCGTGCGGGCAAACTGAACGATGACATCGACAGCTGGCCCATCCACTATGCCAAATCGGACTCAAGAGACCTGCTCCTGGAGAACTTCACTTACAACAGCTGCAGCACGATCTCTGCGGAAGATCGTCTTGCCTGGTTGCGCAGCCAGACCGACTACAGCCCGCAGCCTTACGAACAGGCGGCCCGGGTGCTGCGCCTGCTCGGACAGGTGGCGGATGCACGCAAGATCGCCCGCGCCAAACAAAACGACCTCCGCAGACGCGGGCATCTCAGCAGGGGAAGTAAATGCTGGAATTTCTTCCTGGACCTGACCCTTGGCCAGGGCTACCAGGTCTGGCGCGTGCCGCTGATTGCGCTGGCCATAATCATCACCGGCGGATTCATCTTCGGACACGCCGCAGATTTAGGAGCAATGATGTCGATAAAAAAAGATATCAACCAGCCCGATTTCCAACCGTTCATGTATTCGGCCGATGTATTCCTGCCGGTGATCAACCTGCACCAGAAAGATTACTGGCTTCCCTCCACGAAGAACGTCGGCTATTTTTATATGGGCTATCTCTGGGCCCATATCTTCTTCGGCTGGCTGATGACGACTATCGCCATAGCGGGGCTCACCGGTATTGTTAAGAAAGATTAGGAGCTATTCTGGTAACTTCTTGTTTCGAAGTCGGCGATTGGCCTCCGCTAATTTTTCAGGAGCCATTTCCTCGGCTTTCAATTTATCGAGGTTCTTATCATGGATGAAAACAACTTTGGAGTCGAACAGACGTTGTTTCTTTTTTATCAGTCTTTTCATAGTCATATAAATATACATCAGCCTTCATTGCAATTTCCGCAATTTCTCCTTAACATTACGCGGAAACTCCCCTGCCATGGAAAACACCTACACCACCCCCGGATCCAGCGAGAACATCCTCGACGACATCCAATATACCCTCACCCAGGCCAACACTAGAAGGCGATTCTTCAACTACTTGATCGATCGCGCCTGCATCTACCTGGCCTGGCGCTACCTGCTTTTCAAAGTGAATGTGTGGATGCTGATACAGATTTACCAGTATACCGAAAACCGGGCGTCACTGTATATATTCAGCTATTTGATGTATGCCCTGTTTTTTGTCCTCGTGCAGTCTACATTGGAGACGCTCTGCCATGGCAAGACCATTGGCAAGTGGATCACCGGTACCCGCGCCGTCAACCTGGATGGTACGCCGATCGACGGCCAGATAGCCTTCCTGCGCGGTTTTTACCGGCTTGTTCCATTCGATGCCTTTTCCGCGCTTGGCTCTCCGTGTTTCCCCTGGCATGACAGATGGACAAAAACCTATGTCGTCAACGAACGCGAGTCCACGCTGCCGGCTTAGTCGGCAGGCGTGTCCGTAGCAGCGGCAGCAGCGTCCGCAGCAGCTTTCTCTTTTTCGGCGGCAGCCTCGGCTTCTTTCTTCGCCTTTGCCTCCTTCTCCGTAGCAGCGGCGGCGGCTTTCTCTTTGTCAGCGGCGGCAGCCTTCTCTTTTTCGGCCGTGGCAGCAGCAGCCTCAGCAGCAGCTTTCGTTTTGTCGGCGGCCGCCGCAGCCGCCGCTTTCGCTTTGTCATCCGCCCCACCCCCGGCCGAAGCATCATCCTCCATCTCCTTTTCCTTTTTCTCCAGCCGCTTAATCCCCAACTCCCCTTCCGATTGTTTGATCAGATTGGGGATCAACACCTCGCTTGCCCCCGCAACCATGGCCAGGAAATAGTACAACCAGGGTTGACTATTTTTGCTGTCATTGCCAAACCCGATCAGTACATTCGCCTTCACCGCGTAGAAGATGATGAGCCCTGCGATCAGCCCATAGAAAATGCGCAAAAAACCATCCAGCCGATGGATGCCGACCCCTGCAACAAGGTCCCCCTGATAACGTTGGAATCGGGCAAAAGTGGTGATGAAGGCCCCAATCCCGCCCAGCATGACGCACCATACGAGGTATAGATTATCCGGCGATAGTGAAGTATCCAGTTTGAAGACCCGCGTCAACAGGAAAGCAATTGCAATACAGACGACGCTGAGCAGCGCAAAATTGATATAGCTCATGCGCATCCGCTCGCGACCATGCGCATTGATCCGCTCGTCCACGATAGTTAATTGTTTTCTGGCGCTGGAAGACTCCCCGTCATCGAGTAACCTTCCGATCACCGAACCCAGCATCTTCTTATATGCCAGTTGGGTATTCCAGTCGGCGAACACCCGATCCACCAGCGCATCCGACAGTTCGACGCTGCTGATGATCTCGCCGAAGTCGGTGGCATACCGATCGAATCCATCCGATGTCTCCCAGTTCAGGCTGAGTTTTTTGTCGATGGTCACGATGAAGTCCTTGGTGGAATAGACCACATAGATGATGGTCTCCCCCGTGGTGTCGTCCTTCTCCCCCGCGCTGATCTCATTCAGCGGACGACCCTCCGGGACATTTTCCTCTTCCTGCCCGTCAGGGGCCAATTCGCCGCCAGTGGTGTTCATAAGCTGTCTTTTTTAGTGTGTTCTCTAAAATAAAGCAAACGCCCGGTTCATCCTACCGTAAAAACACCCGAAATCCGGGTCGACAACGGGTTCAACCGCCCCTGTCCCTCGTCTTGTAAAATCCACGGATTCTCCCTACCTTACCAAATCAACCTCCTCTGCCATGGAAAATTCATACGCTGCACCCGAACAATCCGAAAACATCCTGGATGGCGCAGACTACAGTCTCCAACGCGCCGGCGCGGGCCGACGGCTCGCCAACTACCTCATCGACGTGTTTGTCTGGGTTGTGGCCCTCTTCATCTATTTTATGATAGCCGCTGTGGCATCTCCGGCTTCATTCGATAGATACGATAACGGAGACACGGTCGGCGTCCGCATGACGGTAAATTTCTGGGGAGCCCTCATCTATGTTTGCATCATGACGCTGATGGAGGCGCTCTCCAAAGGCAAATCCCTCGGCAAACTGATCACAGGCACACGCGCCGTCAACGAGGACGGCAGCAACATCAGCTTTAAAACCGCACTACTGCGCAGCCTCAGCCGTATCGTCCCGTTCGAAGCCTTCTCCGCCCTGGGGAATCCTTCGAATCCCTGGCACGACCGGTGGACGAAGACCTACGTCATCGACGAACGCAAGTCCCACCGGCCGGATTGATCGGCTAAGGCTTGCTCCGCACCGACCTCCCCTCACCATTCGTCTGCCAGTGGACGCTGTCCTCCGATGCCTGGATCAGGTAGACATAGCTGTCCCGGGAGTCGAAAATATTCAGCGTCCGGTTGAAATAGCGTTTCCCGTTGTCGGTGTAGACGCTATGATAGATCAGCGTATCGCCGCGATAGGCGATGGGCACCGTAAAAGGCTCCCTTCCCGGTATTCCCACAATAGTCAGGGTATAGTCGTCCGTTGCAGCGTTGTAATGGTAGATGGACAGGTTATCCACTTTGGTGCCATTGATCGTGACGGCCTGGTCGGCGATGAGAAAGCCTCCGTTAACCGACCACTGACAGCTGTTGACCGCGGAGATCTTCCCCTTATTCGCGGCATCGGTAGCTTCGGCCTTCCAGGTGCCCACGAATACGCTTAATTTCTGCAGACCCTCCTCTTTCAGCACGCGCGCCGGTTGGGCCGAAGAGCGCGAGACGCAACAGATCAGCGGCAGTGCGATCAACAGGTGTTTTCTCATAAGCAGGTTTTCGGGAAAGTTAACCAATTTCCCAATGCCCTCCTATTGCAGCCGCATTCCCTAAATTAGCCCTTCAATAAACCTTCTCCTATATGTCGCACTTGTTCGGGCGTCTTCGTCGCGCGTTTCCCTCCGGCCGTCCGCTTGCGGTCTTTCTGGCATCCGTCGGCGTGCTCCTCATCGCCGTGGCCCTTTTGGAATGGCCCATCCTGCAACACACTCACGGCAATTTCATCTATCCCAACGACAACGCCTTCCTGAACATCAGCGTCGCCCGGACCTTCTCTTTCTACCAGGTCTGGGGCATCTCGCAGCATTCGTTCCAGGCCGCCTCCTCGTCGCTGTTGTACCCGCTGGTGCTGGCGCCGGTATTTTTCATCGCCGGAGCGCATTTGCTGATCCCGCTCGTGATCAATTTTCTCGCGGCGGTATATTTCCTGCTGGCCATCCAGAAAGTATTGATCAGACACGGGCTGAATACGGGACGTCAATTCCTCGCGCTGGTCGAGATCATGGCGCTGACGGTCTTGCCGCTGCTGGTCGTCAGCGGGATGGAATACACGCTCCAGCTGCTCTTCGTTTTCCTGTTCATGGAGGCGCTGTCTGTTTCCCTGTCCATGCCGGCGTCCCCCATTCCGCCCCGCGTCTATATCCTCGGTCTCCTGATCGTAGCCACGCGTTATGAGGACATCCTCATCATTGCCCTCGCCTGTCTCTTGCTTACGCCCTTGCGCGGCTGGCGCACTGCGCTCCGTCTCGCGGCCGTATCGATCGTTCCCGTCATCTTATTCGGCGGCATCAGCCTGGCGAAAGGCAGCTATTTCCTACCCAATTCGGTCCTCATGGGACCCTATCCCGCTTATGCCATCGCCCTGGTACTTTGCGCGCTATGCCCCGCAGGTCTGCTTCTGGGCACCTATCTCCGGCTTCCGTCCCTTGAAAAAAGCAAAGCCGTACCCTATCTTTCCATCGTTTTGCTGGCCATACTCACGCTGCCTTTCGCCGTGCGTAATCTCGCCGTGCTCGGACATTTCAAACGCGACTGTATCCGGATGTATGACCGGGAATACCTCACGGCCGGCTTCGTGCATCTTTATTATTACCGGATGTCGGTCGGCGTGGATGAGCCCGGTGCGGTATCCTGGTTCTCCGAAGGCCGCCAGCTCGATTTCACCGGCATGGCCAATGGCGCGGTCATCCGCAGTCGCAAACAGCATTACTGGTCGCCCGTCTATGCCGACTCGATCAGCCGTAAGGAAGGCATCCGCGCCGCCATCGTCACCGACCCCGGCTTCAATCCCGGGCAGTTGTCGAAATGGAATATCGTAGCCACGTGGAGGATCCCCGATACGAACCCCGGTCCCGGTCCAGGCCCCGGCGCCGGCCACCTGGTGTCTTTCTATGCGATCAATCAATACGATACCGCCAGGCTCCGCCGCAATCTGCATGATTACGAGCATATCCTTCCCGCCGGGGTTACGGTGCGGTATTATTAGCGGATTCGCTAATTTTGCTCCATGCTGAATCGCTAATATCGTCCCATGCCAAATCGCTAATTTTGCTCCATGCCCGAAAAGGAAAAGCTCCGGCTCGATAAATATCTATGGTCCATCCGTCTCTTCAAGACCCGGACCGAGGCCGCGGAGGCCTGTGACAAAGGCAGGGTCAAATACAACGGCCTGGCCGCGAAGGCCTCGAAAAATGTCAGTGTCGGCGACGAGTACGAGGTCAAGACCGAAAGCAAACGCTGGCGGATCAAAGTCACCCAGCTGCTCGACCACCGGCTGCAATATGCGCAGGCGATCGACTATTACATCGATATCACCCCCGCCGAAGAGATCGAGCGGCTGCAATACCAGGCGGCCAGCTTCAACACCGGCAAACGGCAGAGCAAGATCGGTCGCCCCACTAAGAAACAGCGAAGGGACCTGGGCGATTTCCTCGACGAATAGCCCAACCTAATAATATCTCACCACAATCTCCTTCGGCAACGAAGGCTGATACTTCTTCAAATTATTCATCAGCATCGGCGCATCTCCGGGGTTCACAGCATAAAAAGTCACCGAATCATAAAAACCAATAGGATCATCATACGGTATGTCCCAGGACGCGACCTTACGCCAGTTGCGCGTATAATTCTTGAACCTCGGCTCATACACAATCGCAATCTTCGCATCCTTCGCCTTACCCAGGCTATCGATCAGATCGGGGGTATTCATACGTTGGCGCCGCTGTTGCGCGACATCGTTATTGCCGAGCCCCAGGATATCCAGCTTCTTCCCTTCGGAGAAATACGACACACCCCCGATGTCGTTGAAGACGACGCCATCCCAATCATAATATTGCTGCACAAACTTGCCCATCTGGCATTGCTGGTCATAGGTCCATATCGAGCCCAGCGCCACCTGGTCGAACACATTCCAGCTTCGCGTGACCAGCGGCGCCAGCAAAAACACACCCAGCAACCATCCTACCCATTCCGGCGCGCCGTTGCGATCCGCCGCTTCCACCCGGAAATATTTGACAAAAAGCGTCGAGGCGACGACCACAAACGACCCAACGAGATAAACTTCATACCGCGCATAAAAAGAATAGGCGGCAAACGCCAGGTGAAAGATCGTGGCGGCAAACAACAGCAGCAGCATATACTGATAACCCATCTTCTCACGCGTGGCCTTCCTGAACAGAAAATAGGTCAGGGGGATCAGGAGTAGCAGCCGCTGCACACCCAGCGTATTGTAGCGCTCGCTCCCCGAAAAAAACCGTGGAAAATATTCTTCCCGGATATAATAGATCATTTCGTCGAGGCCCCCCGATGGCAGCGATGGCTTCAGCATGACGGCATTCGGCAAGAAGAACCCGCCCTTCGATATCGAGACGATGCCGAATATCAGCACCGGCAGGAAACAAACGAATCCCAGCTGCAATGCGGCGATCCACCGGCGGTGAAAGACCAGCAGCACGCAGGCGAATCCCAACAGGGCCATGCTTTCAAAACGCGCGGCCATCATCAGCACGCCATATACATACACGGGCCACGTCATCTTCACCGGCTGTCCCGGCGCCGCCACCATTTTTTCCAGCACATCGGAAAAGGAGGTCAAAAAAAGAAAAAAGAACAGCAGGTGCAGGGTATGTTCCATCCCGACCATCACGATCCCCGGCAGCGGGATGAGAAAAATGGCGAGCAACAGGACGATCAATTGACCTGCCGGAGCGATACCCTGGCGGACAAGCCACCGCTGCACCACGAGCAGGAAAACGATCGCGACCGCAAGATTGACCAGGAACGGTATAATCGTGACGACCCCGGTGATCTTGAAGATGCCGGATAACAGCAGGGGGTAGAGGATGGAGGAGGAGGCAGAGGCGAACTCGTGACCCGAGATACCCCAGACGCTGTTGACCGTCAGATTTTTCGCCACGGCCAGGTGGATATAGCTGTCGTCGAGGGGATAGGCAAAGACCCCATGGGTGTGTTCCAACACTTTCCCCACCATAATGGCCAGCGGGATCAGGAAGGCGACGATCGACAGGATGGGAACGGTGTATTTCGCGGAGGAGGATTGCAGCAATGACATGGCGATGGCTTTGGAAAAGGAATAGGTTTACTGATCGAATCTATTCCAACCTGCTGCAATAACATGACAGTGGACAAAAAGTCAGCGCCCATACCGTATCTCCCTTACAGGGATGGTCCCATACACCACCTCCAGCCGCGCTTTGCCTGCATGATATACCACATTCCCAAACCCGGTGTCCGTCGACAAAAAGCTGACAAAATCCCCCACTTTCGAATCCACGTACAGGGTCTTCTCCACCGCATCATACCGAACCCCCGTCAACGCTTCGATCAGGGCATAGCTGCTCATTGCCCGCGCGTACCAGTGGCCGCATTCATATTCATCGAAGGGGTCCCGTACTTTGCCGTCATACCGGTTGCGACAGGTGCGCACGATCTCGAGCCCCTCCTTCACGCGTCCTTCAAAAATCAAATGCGAGGCGACTTCGTATTCGATACCCGTCCACACTTCGGGCGCGAAACTGAAGGGCAGCGACAACTGTCCGCCATGTGGCCACGTACACAACAACAACCCGCCCTCATTCGCAAGCGCATACCCCGGCCGTTCCGGATTGCTATGCGCCGACAGGTCCCTGGACAGGTTATATTTATAGACGGATAACAAATGACTCCGCACCTTGGCGGAATCGAGCGGCGCCGGCAGCCCGCAAACCCTGGCCATCCAGTCCCCGATGACGCCATCCGAGAGACAGCCTTTTCCATATTGGTACTTGGGTCCTTCTTTCTGCAGCAGCAGCAGCGCCTCGGGGGAATAGCCGCTGTGGATCGAATGCGCCGAAAAGGCTACCGGGTCGGCGGCATTGAGACCGGTCCATTGTATTTGCTGGATGAAATATTCGCCGTTGAACAGCTGCTGCTCCATGTAAGCCTTCGCCTTTGCATACAGCGCCGCATAGTCGGAAGCTTCCTCCCCCAAATACCGGCTCATCGCGACAAAGGCTTCCAGCGCGGCCGCATAACAGCCGGTGGTCATGCCGTCGGGTCCCCAGAATTCGATGTCATAGGTGTTGTGATGCGGTTCCTCGAGCGTGCCCTTATGACGCGGGTCCCAGGTGCGGATGCAATAGTCGAGGCTGGCCTTCACCCGCGGATAGAAATGCCGGAGCCAGCTGCTGTCGCCGCCGATGCGCCAGTCGCGGTAGATCTTCAGGATACCTCCCAGCTGTCCGTCCGAGGCGGCATAAAAATCGTGTGCCTGCGGTCGTATCGGCAGGGCGGCGCGGAACTGCTGATGACCCGCCGCATTCTGATCTTCGTAGAATTCGGTCTGACGCAGGCCACGTTCCAGCGAGGGGAACAGATGCGGCAGCGCCTGCGCATAGTTCCATACATGGGTACAGCTGCCGGGACAGGAACCTTCGTCGTCTTCGCAGCCTTCCCATGCCCAGAGACGGCCGTCGTATTGCCGCATCACCGTCGGTGATTTCAAAATCGACAAATTAGCTGCGATCGCCTCGGTCACCTCCGGCGGCAGCGTGCTGCGAAAAAACGCATCCCGGAAAAGCGCCGACTTCCGGCGCAGTTCGGAATAATTCCCGAGCCAATAGGCCGTCACCTCGCCGATGCCGCCAAACCTGCTGCTGTACCAGGGCTTGTGGTAAGGCGAAGGCAGATCCACCGACGCATCCCGCACCGTGCTATCACCGACATCCGTAAATTTCTCGCCGAACCGGAGCCGCGAGTCGGGCACATACCAGGCGATATAGAGGCGGATGGTCTTTTCTTCACCGGGTCGCAACGTAAAAGGCACGAACAGCGACGCGCCGCGAGAATTGGGTTGCGCCGCGACGGGTTCTGCCGAGGCGTCACGGACATGCTTCCACGTAATGGTCAGCGGGTCGTAATAGCCGCCGCGGAACCAGCAGTAGTCGACGACGGTGGCGGGGTCGTCGGTGAAGAAGGCGAGGTCGCCTTTCTGCCAGGGCGCGGCAGCGCTGTCCTGCGACAACACAAAGCCTTTGTCCATCGGCACCACCTGCGACAGATCCCTCCTCGTCGCCGAATTGAACGAAAACACGTACTCCCGCGTCACAGCAGACGTATTTTTAAAATGATATTCCAGCGCGCCTACGGGAAGGCTCGAATTGTCGGCGTCGGTGGGGATGAAGGGGCTCCAGCCGGTGATCTGTACGTCCAGCGGCAGGTCTTTGTCGTGGAGCCGGATGGCTGCAAAGGGGAAGCGGCCCTGGAATTCGGCATCGCGAAAACGGGCGAGCCCCCAGGTGGTGCCGTAGACACCGTGACCTCCATTAGGAACGCTATATCTTTTCCAGCCGGGGATCGGGCCTTCCAGCACGCGGGCCGCGTCGGGTTCGCCTTTCACACCGATGGCGGCGAAAGCCTTTGGGGTATTGAAGACATTGGGTTCATTGCGGATGGACAGGTGCGAGATCATTCCTGTTCCGTCGAGACAGAACATGCCTGCGCCGATGCCGCCGATCGGGAAAGACACCATGTCGAGATTGGCCCCCGAATACACGCCATTATATGCGTGCTGCGTGTAACCAAGGAAACTGGGTAAAAAAGCGAGTATCGCCATCCCGGCGCGAATCTTTTTCATACCACAACAACGGCAAATCCGCCGAACAACCACTGCAGGCAGCGAAAAAGCCGCTGGGCCCCATCGAACCCGCACCGAAGGCCGCACCAAAGTCGCTGAAGCCGCGTTTAAGCGACTCGGCCTGCTTCCCGGAAACCGGGAGCAGGCCGAAATCTAGAGGTTTAATGGATATGGACCGATTAACGCAACCCAATTACAGCGGTCACTATGGTCTGTGATATATGACAGCAGGAAATTTCGAGGGCTAAATAAGTAACGAATCATAACACAAAAAGGATGCCTGTATCTGCTGCAAAAAAATTGCAGTTTTTGACTAGGTTTGCATATGAGCCTTAATATAGACATCCTCAGCGTCTTACCAGAGTTGTTGGAATCCCCTTTTAACCATTCGATAATCCGGAGGGCAAAAGAAAAAGGGCTTTTGGAGATCGGGATCCATCACCTGCGGCAATGGGCGGTGAACGAATACGGACAGGTGGATGACTACCAGTATGGCGGGGGTGCGGGGATGGTGATGATGCCCGAGCCGTTGGCGGCGGCGATCGAATCGCTGTCGCAACGCCAGGCCTATGATGAGATCATCTATCTCACTCCTGACGGGCAGCGGCTGGATCAGCGGACGGCCAACCGGTTATCCCTGAAGGAAAACCTCTTGCTCATCTGCGGTCATTACAAGGGCATCGATCAGCGGATCCGGGATCGCTATGTGACGATGGAGATCTCTATCGGCGACTATGTGCTTAGCGGGGGCGAGTTGGCGGCGGCGGTTTTGGTGGATGCCGTCGGGAGGCTGCTGCCGGGGGTGCTCAATGACGAGACCTCGGCGCTGTTCGACTCGTTCCAGGATAACTTGCTGGCGCCGCCTGTCTATACGAGGCCCGCGGAATGGAGGGGGGAGACGGTGCCGGAGGTGTTGTTGAGCGGCGATCCCCGGAAGATTGAAGACTGGCGGCATGAACAATCCCTCCAACGAACCAGGCTGCGCAGGCCGGATTTGCTGGAGGGACAGGAGTGACCTTCGTCGGGGCGTCGTTCCTTGCCCCTACTAGGACCCCGGGGTTCCTGCTACCGTAGCAACATCGATAACCAGACCAATAATTGCAGAATAAGATAATACCCGAGGATAAGGAGCGTGTTGATGACGATCGTCTTTCTCATAAGGAACGGATTTACTTGTGGAGTATGGGGCTAAAATTATACCAAAGCCGGCTTATCCACATCGGAATTCTACATGCAAATCTCCTATAGGATATCTCAATTTTTCCCTCTTCGACCCCCTGCCAAAAATCCTCAAATTTTTTAATGCTTTTTTAATGCGGACTTTACCGGTGATTTTCCGCTCGTCATCTGTTAATTGCCGGTTATCCATTTGTTAAACCGCTGTCCCGTATACAATTACCCGATCATCAGCGTTTAATCCTCTCTTAATCTTTTCAGTCCAACCAAGCACGGTGTTTGTTCGTCTCTATATAGCATTGAGAAAAATTAAACTGTCCGTAGAATCACAAATAATTCGGCAATGACAATCAGCGGATTTACCATGGTGCGGAATGCCACCAAACTCTACTATCCTATCCGTGAGGCTATTTCTTCCATCCTGCCGCTGGTAGACGAGTTCGTCGTCGCCGTGGGGGATTGCGACCCCGACGACCGGACGCTCGAAGAGATCAGGAGCATCGGCTCCGATAAGATACGTATCATCCATACCGTATGGGACCTGGACAAATACCCCCGGGGGATGGAGCATGCCCATCAAACGGATATCGCGAAAGCGGCTTGCACCGGTGACTGGCTTTTCTATGTGCAGAGTGACGAAGTAGTGCATGAGGACGATCTGCCGGTCATCCGGCGCAGGTGTGAGGAGTTGCTGGATGATCATACCGTGGATGGCATCCTTTTCAAATACCGGCATTTCTGGGGGGACTACGATCATTACATCACCTCGCATGCCTGGTATGCCAATGAGATCCGCATTGTCCGCAACGACAGGGACATCCATTCCTGGGAGTCGGCGCAATCGTTTCGCCGCATTCCGGACTTCGATGGGGTCCATTACAGGGAGAAGAAGGGCACCTACAAGCTGAAAGTGGCCCGGGTGGATGCGCATATCTATCATTATGGCTGGGTGCGGCCGCCGCAATACATGCAGAAAAAGAGGAAGGCCTTTGCGACCATTCATAGTGGTGAGACGCGGGCGGAGGAGTTTTTCCGGAAGGAGCAGGAGGAGTTCGATTTTGGCAACCTGAGTCAGCTGACCGTCTACCAGGACAGCCATCCTGCGGTGATGAAGGAACGCATCCGGCAGTTCAACTGGGCCGACCAGCTGGAGCGTAGGCGTCACAATACGCCTGTGCGGCACAAACACGAGCGGCTGAAATATCGCCTGCTCACGTTCGTCGAGCAGAACTTCCTGGGGGGCCGGCAGATCATGTCTTTCAAGAACTATACGTTGGTAAGTCGTTAAAATAAATTCCGGCAATTAGGGGGGCCTATTGCCGGAAAAGAGGGCCCAAAGCGGGCCCTCTACTATTTTTCCTACTATCGTACTGCTGTCTTATTTCGGCATGTCGAATATCGTCGGGTCGATGGCCTTGTTGACCTCGATCTTCTTGTTGACGATAGTGGCCGTTCCCTGCGGCGTGTCGAAGGCCTGTTGGCCCGGCAACACCATACCGGCATCCGTTTTCTTGTAGTCGCTGAACCGGACGACCCGGTCTATCGACTGGCCGCCCATATTCATCTTGGAGGAGACCACGTCGATATAATAGGTCTTCATATTGATGAAGTAGATGGCGTCGGCGCCGGCGCTATTGGTGAAGTGTATCTTGTAGTCTGCGGTATCCTTGCCGACCAGTTCGATCTTTCCGCCGTTGGCGGTGTAATCCACCAGCGGACCGCCGGCCTTGAATTGTCCCTGTGATTGTTTGACGAGGTCTTCCGGCAATGCGGTGGCGGTGGGTTGTCCCATGAAGGGGTTGATGGTCCAGCCGCCCTTGTCGGTGATGCATTGAATGAGCTTGGTGCCGCCGAAATCGGTCTCGCTTTTGTATCCCTTCCCGAAAAGGATATACGTCGTGGAGGTGCCTCCGTTGCCGTTGAAGTCGAAATCGGACTCGATGACCACTGATTTGACGCTGCTGAGCAGGTCGCGGCCGCCGATGGCATCGACGCTCTTTTTAACGATGTCCTCTGCAGTCTGGGCGCAGGCGACCGTGCTGGCGAAAAGAGCCGCTAGTATGAAAAACGAGGGTTTTTTAAATGTTTCCATGTAGTAGTTTTTATATAAAATATTTATCATAGAACAAACTTAGCGAGAAATTGCGGCAGTCGATTTACCTTTCATATAAATAAACCTTTTCACCATTTTAAAACCTTATCGTATGCAAAAGGAGATCTTTCAGCGATTGAACCGGATCGATCATTTGATCCGTATTAAGGGCACCGGCACTCCGTCCGAACTTGCGGGCAAAATTGGAATGTCCGAGCGCAGCATGTACGAGTACATCCGCCTCATGAAAGAATTCGGCGCACCCGTCGTCTACTCACGCTCCCGCAAGAGCTATTATTACCTCGAGGATGGCAGTTTCACCATCCGTTTTCTTTCTGAATAGACCCTATCTACTTTTCATTCGAAACCCGCTGCAGCGATGTGGCGGGTTTTTTTATTCCCATGGCGCCGCCTGCGGCGGCGCCCCCCCAAATTAAATAAGCGGACTCCTACTCATTAGGTTCATCCGCTTACGATGGTGGAACAGCAAAATTTCTTTAGTCCGACGAAGATAGGAAAAATGTCCTAAAAAACCCATCGCGGCCCTAAAAAGCCGCATCGGGCTTTACAACCCCATACTACTCAATATCTTACCCACCGGAACCCCCAGTACTCTCGCGCTGATCGTACTCAAATCCGCCTCGGGTCCCGTGAAGTGGAATACGCTGTGCCGGTGCGTCTGGTGCCCGCCCGGCCCGAGGAAGGCTGCGGGCGAGACGCTCTCCAGTTCATAGAAGGGTCCCATCTGGCTGCCGTCTGCCAGCGGACCATCATTATACGCGTTCACAGCATCTCCGCTGAAGGGTGGCTTCGTGGTATTCCATTCCTGGTTGAGGTAACGGGCACTGGTATCCGTATCGAATTGGATGATGGTGAGGACATGGTGTTGGGGGTCATAGCTGCCTGCTACCGGTGTCGCACGGCCGGGATGGATGCCCAGTTTTCCGCGCATCTTGCCGTCGGCGCGGAAGTAGAGGATGCCACTGTCTATCTTGATGCGGGCGGCGGGTATCTCGCCGAAATAGTCGGTGGTGGCGGGTTTGCTGCCGTCGCCCCGCTGGTAGGGCACCACGATCACCGTCGATGGCGAGGGCGGGAACATATCGAGCATCCAGATGCAGGGCATGCCGGTGGTCTCGGACCAGGCCTGGCCGCCGGTGTTGGTCAGGGTATTGATGGTGCGGTAGCTCACGGCCTGTACACGGGTATTGGCGGGCAGCGAAAGTGCGTCGTCGATGGCCGCGCGGTTTAGGACGATGATCTGCCGGTCGATGGAGAGGTTGAGCCGGGTGCCGGCATAGTTGGTCAGCTGCATGTCCTTGCGGAGGGTTACGCTGCTGTCGTTATGGGCCGTCACATCCCAGGGTTCGGTGTCGAATGCGGCGGGGGTCTTCCAGTTGGCAAATTCCATCTTTGCACCCGGCGGGAAGAACAGCGAGAATCGTCCTCCTTCGGGTCCCAGCCAGAGGCGGTCTTCTCCGCCATAGGCGTTCATGTGAGGGTCGGCGGGGCCGTCGAAGGCCTTGTAGTGGATCCAGCCGAAGCTGGTGCCGGTGTCCCCCGCGGCCGTGGAGGTGAACACCTTCCCCTGGTATTTGGGCGAGACGACGATACTGGCGGCGTCGCCGCTGTGCAGGACGATGACACTATCATGTTTTTGCAAAAACGCGAGATCATAGCCGAAGGTGCCGGGGGCGTCCGCCGCGACGCGCCGGTCGTTACAGGCGGATAGCGTAGCGAATGTGCTGAGCAATAGCCAAAGGCCGGGCAATCGTTGCATGGAGGATGTTTAGCGGCCTAAGATAGCTATTTCCGTTTGAACTTCTTGTCGAAATGATAGACCGCGGAGAGCATCCAATACCTGCCCAGGATATTAGTCGAGGTCTCGGTGTTGACATTGGCCACATTCGTGCGCGAAATGCCGGCATTGGCGTCCAGGATGTTGTTAAATTGAAATTTCGCGACCAGCTTGTCATGGAGGAAATTGCGGCTGACATAGGCGTTCCATAGTAACACCGACGTATTCCCTGTAAACGTACTGGTCTTCTCTTGCCAGGTGTAAACGGCGCTGGTGTTGAGCTCGAAACCTTTAATAAAAAACAGGGTCACCGAGCCCTGATCATAATTCGTCCAGTAGCGAACGGGCGCAGATGGGTTAATACTGCTAACCTGGTCAAAATACGTAAAATTTGTGCTCAATTGCAGTGAATATTTATCCGCATCATACTTATTCAGGCTGAATCCGCCGCCGCCGGTATATACGTCGTTACGGTTAAGATCGGCATTGACATAGTTGACAGTTCTCGAATAAGAGATTGCCCCACTAAGCCCGGCGTCGAATCCAAAAACCTTCCTATTTACCGAAACATTCATCCCAGCTGTGCGTCCGCCGTCCACATTGACAGGTTGGCTAATTTGGCGACCAAAGCTATCGGTCATCGTTTTAGTGCTGATGCTGTTATTGGACAGGTTCAGGTTTATACCCAGATTGATAATCCAGGTCTTGAACCGGTGAATATTTAGCTGAAAAGCTTGAGTAAAGCCCGGCTTAAGATTTGGATTGCCCAGGGTAATATGCAGCGGATCGTTATTGTTTTTTACAGGTTGAAGTTGCGCAACGCTTGGTTCCTGGGTGGATGCATTATAGTTAAAATTCACATTAGTTGCAGGATTAGGCGTATAATTGAGCAGTATCCGTGGCGCCAAATTTAGATAATGGAGACGCAACATGGAATCAGTCAACATATCTTTTTGCCAATAGCCATACGCAATCATATTGTTCCCGATAGTATAGCTAAGGTGCCTGGTCTTTCCTTGCAAATTGATTGTTACAATCTGGTTTGTCGTTCGGGTGTTGAGGTTGCTGGTAAGAGTATCTACTGTTTGCTGGTATTTGCCGTCTCCACGATCGAAAGTGGCCTGAATTGGTTTATCTCCGCTGAAATGAAACCCGTAGCTTAATCCTACTACCGCTCCCTTCCATAAACGACTCGTATAGTTCACCGTGCCTCCTAGCTCTAACGGGTGGTTGGCAATTTGTTTGCGTTGATCAACTGTATCCACGCTTTGAATAATACCATTGGGTTGAAAAAACCGGTTAACGGAGTACAAATACCCGTTTGTCACATTATCTATCTTCGTGAGGCCCAGGTTAACAGAGAAAATATTTTCGGGGTGCATTCCTATCTGCGTACGCCATGCTATGTTTCCTCCTAGGTTTTGCCGACTTACCTTATCCTGGATGCTTCGCTGGCTACTGTTTACCAGCGTATCATTGAACGTCCCGTTGCCGCTGCTGCTATATTGATTCTGTCCTTGTGAATTACTACCATGAAAAATGAATTTAAATCCAGAGCGAGTAGTCGGCGCCCAATCGTATATTCCGTACACCCAATGTTGCACTTGCTGATTTACGGATTGGCTTTGCTGGAACTGGCCATACACACTATCCGGTTGGGTCTGTAAGCTCTGAGTGACTGTAACCGGTTGGGTAAAAAAATGGCTATATTGGTAATTAGCGACCAAATGATCTTCTGGCCCATTCCACGTATTGGCATAGTGCAGCGCGGCTGCTGCAAACTTCGGAATACCGGTCCCTGCCGAAGCTCCTAAAGCATCACTATTCCCATTCAGAAATGAGACCGAACTGGAAGAGTTACCCGAGCCGTTACTGAACCCCAAGATCCCAGTGTTAGAGGCCAACCCCAGCGCCGTAAACTGCTCCTTATCCCGGAACGCCGCCAGGGCTCCGTTCGCATTATAATACCCTTGGGCGTCTCCTCCTGCTTCAACCTTGCCAAAATATCCATCTTTCGCACTTTCCTTTAAAACGAGGTTTAGCGTCTTCGTACGTGTGCCGTCATCGATGCCCGTAAAGACAGCCTGATCGCTCTTACGATCCAGGATCTGCACCCTGGCAATCTTGCCGGCATCGAAGTTCCGGGTGACCATCGTAGGGTCGGACCCAAATATATCTTCCCCGTCCACTAAAAGATGTTGAATCTTTTCGCCATTATAGGTAATCGTGCCGTCTGCGTCTATTTGAAGACCAGGTAACCGCCTCAACAATTCTTCCACCACTGAATTGTGCCGCATGATCATATTTTCCGTATTGAACTCCAGGGTGTCACCCTTCATCCTTGGCCGCATTGAGGCTGTCACCGTTACGGGTTTAAGACTATCGATCTTCACTGGAATAGTGTCCCTCTTTGCAGTCTGAACGAGCTTGCCTTGCCCATATGCAAATGACGCAGCAAAGGCTAATAATGCGAAAAGGATCGAAGGTTTAACAGTATACACAGGAAAAAAAGAATAAGGGCAGGAAAATTATTCTTTTTCGCTGCGAAATCACCGCAGGATTTCTCCTTATTTTTCCGGCCTGATCATTGCTCCTGGTTAGTACGTTTAACCTTTTCGAATATGAAGAGAAAAGATGCACTCCTTATCCGGGAGATCAGGGAATATCTTGACGAAAATTTATACAAGGAGCATTCCATCCCCAATCTTTGCCGTCAATTCACCATCAATCGAGAAAAACTCCAGGCAGGCTTCCACGAGCTCGTCCAATCGACTGTACACGCTTACATTGTACGCCAGCGTATCGAACGAGCGGCACAACGTCTCCTGGAATCCGATGATTCTATAAAAGCCATCGCGCTCGACAGTGGCTACAAGAAACAACGCAGCTTCAATAAAACATTCAAAGCCATATATAACCTTACACCAGCCACCTATCGTCGCCTGCACCAGCAACGCGAGGAGACTAAGCTCTAAATGATCGCTCTTAGTTTTATAGACCGATAGTACACCAAGTCATGCTTCAAGTAAACCACTAAAATTTGCAATTCATCATACATCATTCGTAACTTGCATCCGGTTATTCAAGATCGAATTTCAACTCTGCATTCTTATCTGCCATCAAGTACTAGTTAAAGCATCCGGCCCAATCCATTCTTGCTAAACAATAGGTTGATTTATTGACATTTTTGTTCCTGAACAAAACAGAACACTCATGTCTGAAATAGTCACTTATGGTGGCAAGTTCCACCGGACTTACGGCATTGTTATGGCTATTAATCATTGATTTTATGAGGAACTTCACAATTGGAGTTATCGCCCTTGTATTGTCTTCCTGTTCACTGTTCACTCCGGAATATGAGTCCGGTTTGGAAGGTAAACCCCTTCCGGATATTGCGCTCCAACCTCCCAATAACAAACTTTTTAACACAGGCACTATTACCATAGGGAAGCCCTTTGTTCTCTTTTTGTTTAATCCCAATTGTCCCTATTGTCAGGCACAGACGGTTGATATATTAAATCATATTCAAGATTTTCAGAGATTTCAAGTATTCATGATTGCGTCGGACTCCAGTGTCATCATAAATAAGTTCACAAAATACTTTCAGCTCGACAAATATTCAAATATAAGTGTGGAGAGAGATTCAACAAGTCAATTTATTAATTACTTCAACGCTCAGGGTGTGCCATATCTGGCTTTTTATGATAAATACAAAAAATTAAAAAAAGTATTGCCGGGTAAACAAGACTTTCCCAAAATAAAACAAATCTTATCGGAACTGTAAGATCATTCAAATTGCTAGCGTAACCTTGATCAGGGGTTCTATCAAGCCTTCAAATCTATCGACGGGTGGAAAAAAGGCGATGGGGTAGCCGAAAACCAATTAAACAGAGTAGGCAAATTTCAAATCACAAAAGTTTAGCTTTTTGATTCTAAAAAGCACTTATGTTATGAAAAAAGTATTAGCAGCAGTTGCCGTATTTGCAATCGTAGGTGGCGCTCTGGCCTTCACTGCCAAAAAGTCTAACGTTACTATTCTTCAGTGCCGGGTCTCTGACCAAACTTGCCAACCATTAACAGGGGCTGACGCTGTAGAAGGTTTCAAACCAGGCTATACGCAGATCGAGGGAAGTTTGACCTTTAACAGCAGCCTCGTAGGTCAACCTTGCGCTACTAACAGCAATTGCAATGACGCCCAAATATTCTTCTTGGGAGAATAACAGTGGTCTACTTCGTTAATTCTGTAGAATTGTAATTTCAAAGGCAGAGAAGAGCACGAATCTTCTCTGCCAACTATATTTGCTCTCCAAAGCCTTTAAATCATGAAACATACAAGAATTATCTTATCGGCGGCCATTATACTCATGAGTATTGGCGAAGCCCTGTCCTTAACTCCTAAAGCAAACATATATAACATTCTTCAATGCAGCACAAGCAACAATACTTGCCAAGTATCAACAGTTTACGATGTAACTCTCAGTTTCAAGGTAGGTTACACGCAGATTAAGGGGAGTAGCACATTCAATTCTGATTTGATAAATGCTAATTGCGATGCAGACAACAACTGCAATCAGCTACTATACGCCTTGCCGGAAAATTAATAAAAACTCAACTTCTGCAATTATCATGGTATCCTTCCGGATCCATCCATCTCGTACCCAGTTTGCATTCCCTTAAGCCTTACATCCATGCCTTCCGTCATCCAAACGGGCGGTAATGCGCCCTGTAGGTAATAGTCGAAAAATTGGGTGAGCCTTATCGTATAATCCAATCTATCCTTCCCATATAAGACATGAGTCCCTTCATCATACTGCAACATCCAAACCTTTTTGCCAAGCCGCCTTAACGCCATATACAACTCGACACCCTGACGCCATTGAATCTGTTCATCCATCTTATTGTGCATGATCAGCAATGGCGTTGTTACATGATCGGCACGCAAGACTGCCGATTGTCCAAGGTACAGATTCGGCTGCCGCCAGAGCGTTGTGCCTAATTTATCATGAGAAGTCTCAATTCCCGGCTGCGGATCTGACATTTCTGTCGGCTGCCCCATTAGCAAAAGGGTCAGATAACCGCTAATCAGATCACTAACTCCCGCAGCTTCAGCCGCAGCAGCAAAAATATGTGTGTGCGTAACCAAATAATTTGTTTCACCACCTCCAAAACTATGCCCTTGTAGCCCCATTCGTCTCCCATCAATAAAGGGAAGTTTAGCAAGATAGATTGCCGCCGAAACAACGCTGTTATAAACCCAGTACCCGGGAGGCTTTCCCGATTTGCTCGCATTTTGAAAATATATATCCGGAGTAAACACAAGATAACCCCGGCTAACAAACCAAGGTATGTTGATATCCGCGGCCGTCAATTCCGGCACCGGAAATTCGAATAGCCTATGCGACAACTGTTCATAGTAGTTAAAAATAACCGGATATTTCTTGGCCGGATCGAAGTTCTCCGGTTTATACAGGATGCCCTCGCTATACGTCCCATCGAATTGTCGCCAGGTAACCAATTCGGAGGTGAGCCAGTTGTACCTCGATTGTGGAGCCTCCTGGCTAACAGGCCGATAATTCTTAAAATCCTGCGTTATAAAATAGTTGGGCGCTTCCCTATCTGACTGCCGTTTAATTATCCAACAGCCAACATTCAATGCTTTCACTGGCGGCATCCCATCGTCAAATGAATATTTATGCGGTTTTTGTGACTCAGTTCGATAAAATGTATATGGTCCTGCGACTAGTTGCTCCGGTCGTTCCCGCGAACCTAGTATTTTACGATAAAATCCGTTATACTTGTTCAACACATTGAATCCGGTAAAAAGAAGTGTATCATCCTTCAAAAAAAAGATTCCTGCATCATCTTCCTCATGCACTAATCTTAATTTAATCCGATGAGTTGCTCCATATCCACCGGTTATATTTATGGGAGGACGCGAATTGTCGGGATCAACATTCCAAAGGTCATAGTTATCATAGAGCAAAACTCCTGAATCGTCCTTCATCCATCCCGCAACGGGACCCGCCGGCGTGGGAAAAATACCATTCGAATAATCTTTCGTTGCATGCCCTGGCAACCTTCGGGTAATATTCCAAACACGGCCGGTTTGTAGATTATAGCTCAAATAATTGCTCGTCTCTACATCATAATACACAAGCCATTTTCCTCCAGGGGAAAAAGAACAGTTATCTATATCATAATCAAATATTTTATTCCGTTTCAAAAGTTTCCGCGATCCATCCCTAAGATCCACCAAATAATAGTCATGACAGAAAATAGAACCACTTGCTCCGGGTTGCCGATTGGATGTATCGTAACAGACAATCATTATATTGTTTCCTATCACATCCCTTGGGGTGATCTTCAAGTCTTCATCCCCTTTAATCAATTGTTGAAAGTTATCCCCTATAACCGAAACTACTGAAAGAAAGACCCTGTTCCTATTTCTAAACATTTGGGCCGGCTGCAATACTCGATCTTTGTAACTCCATACATCTACCGATACCGCATCTTTAGGCAATAAGGATTTCGTTTGCTCCAATTGTCTAAGAGCAAAAAATACCCAGTGCCCATTTTTACTAAGCTGAGGTTGTCCTGCAATCACCATCTCAGCGGAGATCCGGCTATCGCCATCCCGAATAAGTAAGTGTGCTTTATCTTCTCCTACTATATAATGCCATATAGAATGAAGATCACGATTTGAGGTTTTCTCCGAGACTTCAAATATGATCTGAAGCGAATCTCCATCAAAAAAAGAATTATCAATCTTATCTCCAATTTTTCCAGTCCATATAGCCGCCATCTTTCCATCTTCCATCTTCAGATAGCGTAGGGCCATGATCGTGCCGCTATCTTGCAACATTCCTTCCATTAATAAACCTCGTCCTGCCTTATCAAATTGAAAATCCGACACCTGATCAATTCGTACTTCTTTACCTGTCAATAGATTAAGCAATATCACTCTCGCGGAACTATCTTTTAAAGAATAGGCAATCCATCCACCTCGCTGCCCCTTGGGCTGCCTGACTCTATTAACTCTCACCTTGCGTTCCGTCCCGTCATTACCCAACGAAAGGAAGTGCAGCGTATCGCCCTGTTGAAATATAGCCAATCGCTCATCCAAAGAAAAAGTGCAATCTGTTACTCCAGCATATACTTTCTTCCACGATACTGCGCTGTCTTCAATTACAAACCTATGTTCTCTGGAAGAAGCCTGCGTCATCTCATATCCGACATATCTTCCATATGGGCTTATTCGTACCACCCCAAGTCTTGGCCAGGTCCCTAAATCCTTTATATCAATATTAGGTTTGCTTCCCAGGCTTGGACTATTCTGTGCGTACAATTGTCCACTAATACTAATGACAACAATTAAAAGATAATATCTTCCCATCACTATGTGCTTTGGATCTAAAGAAGTCAGGAGATAAGTTAATAAGAAAAAGTACTTCAAACAAACAGAGGACCACAACTAAATATGAACCCTTACATTCATGAAATATGATTTCATTGAAAAATCATGCGGCTGCGGTCCCTTTGCACCCGTAGATAGTAAAGATTCAATATCCAACGTTTTGCTTGAGATTAGGGTCTAGCTGAATATCTGAAGTAAGGATTGGATACAACTGCTGATAGCTGTGCCAAACACTATTGTTCTTTTGTGTAGCGGCGACCGTCATTGTCGAATCTACCGCGCCGCTTCTTTTCAAGTCCAACCATCGATGCCCAAATTCTGCAAATAATTCAACTTGTCTTTCATGCAGAATTGCTGAATAAAGATCGCTTTGGGATGAGGCCGTAGTTGAAGGCAATCCGGCTCTTGCACGAATTGAATCCAAATCAGCCTGAGCGCCACTGATATTTCCCTCGTGCGCCCTCGCCTCAGCCCGGATCAAGTATTGTTCAGCCAATCTCAGGACCATCAAGTGCTCGTTCACCGGGCCCGTAGTAAGCTTATATTTAAATGGGTAATAATAAGTTATAGTTCCAATTTTTATATTCCCAATCCAATTTTGCTTCCGTTGGTCATTTGGTTCAAAGCTGCTCAATAAATTGTTGCTTACATAGGCCCCAAAATTTCCGGCTGTCCCAGGCCCGCTGGCTGACATAGTAAATATTAACGCATCATAGGTGTTTGATGGACTGGTAGTCACCGGCTGCAACTGCCAAATAGCCTCATGGTTACCCAAACTTGCCCGTAAAAAGGCGTTTCCCAGGCTATTCAGGGAGAACAAAGAAGTACTATTGATCAGTATTGATGCAGCAGAATCAGCGCTGGCCCAGTTACCCATATACAGATATGTACGGGCAAGCAGGGCGTCGGCAGCCCACTGGGTTGGCCTCACCCGGTCTGCAGTTGTATTCACCAACGTCGCATCAAGGAAATTTGGGCTCAATAGACTTTGTGCGCCTTTTAGATCGGAGACAATTTGCTGAAAAATCTGTTCTTTCGGAACTTGCGAAATCCCGGCATTGATCTTATAATTGTTGCTCAAAACCAACGCTACGTTATCATATAGATTCACTAGATAAAAATAGAAAAAAGCTCTCATGAATTCCGCTTCTCCTAACGCTTGTTGTTTTACGGCTGGGGTTAGGGATGTAGAGTTATTCAAGCCGGCTATAGCATCATTGCAAATAAAAATATAAGGATAGATTGTGGCCCAATAGTCTGCTCCATAGTTAATCGGACTTCCTGCTAATTCGTTTTGATAATAAGCCAGCGCGCTCAGATTGGTCGACCCGCTCCATAATGTAAATTCATCTGACGAAAGCCCGGCAAATAATGTCAATGACGGAATGGAACCTCCGGTGGAAGGGCTAAGTGAATTTATTTTTTGATAGATGCCGGTCAATACAGCGGCCGCAGTCGCATCTGTAGTATATACATTATTAGCCGTAATCGAGGTTGTCGGAGGAGCAACCACAATCAGCTTCTTGCAATTGCTCAACATAGCCATGCAACAAAACAATAATAACCTGGCTCCACTGGCAATTACTTTTTTAAATTTGATTCTATTTCGCATATGCATATAAGTTTAATTCATTTTTCGGATTATAGTCCAATTTGTACACCTGCTGTTAAGACTCTTAACGGAGGTAATACGTTGTTGCCTGTTCCACCGGATTCCGGATCTAGACCCTTGAATCCTGTAATCGTAAATAAATTCTCCCCTTCTATATAGACACGAAAGCTTTGGGTGTGGCTTTTTCGTAAAATTACCTGTGGTGCCATCCAGGAAAGTGTTATATTTTTCACTCGGGCATACGATGCGTTTGAAAATGCTGCATCACTGCCCGTCGCATCGGTAAATTGTGTGGCCAGGCTCCGATTTGAGTTATACCGTTGAACATTCGTCAGATCTCCCGGTTTTTGCCAACGACCCAAAACATAAGTCGGTTCGTTAGTAAACTTATAACCAGGAAGAGGCTGACCAAAAAATCCATTGAGGGCCACCCTATTGACAAATTGCAAAAAAATATCTAGTTGTAATTGGCCGTAATGAAACTGGTTTTGAAACCCTCCGTAATATTTCGGAAATGCGGTATTGATTATCCGGGTATTGTCGGTCGGACTACTGGGTGTTGACGTTAAATTGCCATGACTGTCCTGAAAATAGTATGCACCGGTGGTCGGATTGACGCCCATAAAATGAAAAGCCTTAGTAATACCCAAAGGCTGCCCGATAACCAGGTTGGTGGGCAGGATTCCATAATAAGACAACAATTTATTTCGAAGCACGGTATAATTAATGCTCGAGTTCCAGCTAAACCTTCTGGTCTTTACATTTACAGTGGTCAGGGAAAATTCTCCCTCAGAGTTCTGTACTTTGGCAGGCAAGTTCTCCGACAATGATTGAAAGCCAGTTACAAGAGGCAAAGCATTACTGACAAGTTGATTGGAGCTTCTGTTGTCTGCATAATTTGCAATTAACAAGATGCGATCATTCAAAAAACCAAGTTCAATTCCCACCTGCGTTTTTTTGGTCGATTCCCATTGTAAATAGGGGTTGGGTAACCCACTCGGAGCAAGACCTGCGGTGGATTGATAAGCCACCTGCGTGCTTATAGAATTATAGAGGTTCAGAAATTTATAATCTCCGATTTGATCGCTACCGGTGATTCCATAGCTTCCTCTCAGCTTTCCAAAACTCAAAAAATGGAAATGTTCTTTAAAAAAGTCTTCTTGCGAAAAAATCCAGGCTAACCCAGCCGAACCAAAATTTTGAAATTCGTTGGCAGGGCCAAACCGACTGCTTCCATCCCTTCTTACCGACAATTCCAATATGTATTTGTCCTGCCAATTATAATTTAAACGCCCGAATGTAGCGCCGTAGACATAATTGGCCTGCGCAGAGGAAAGCGTTAATAAATTGGCAGCAGAGTGTAAATCAGAGATTAGGGCATCGCTATTATAGCCATATCCTTCAACTACTATACCATTTGAATTGTTCTTTTGAATAGTCGCTCCAATTAATACCTCCAATTTCCCATATGCTAAAAAAGTCTTGTAAGTTATTTGAGGCTCTGCTATCCATGATTCAATTTTATTATAACTGAAAGAAGCGGTTCTGGCGATCGTTCCAAAGGCGATCTGGGTGGACGGAGGTGAAGAAACAAGAGGATCAGTAGACACCTCATCGGTCCTCAGGTTAGTATATCCCAGATTCCCTTTAATTTCAAGGCCAGGCAATATCCGGTACGAGATACCAATATTACTGATCAAATTATACGATTGGTTTTTATAATGGTTGTACAGCGCAGACAGTGGGTTCGTCCAGGTATTTGTATTTGTTCCCGGAAGTAGTTGCCAATTGATAGTCCCATCAGGCTTGTACATCGGTGGGGCGTCAGGAGGGAGGCTGAATGCTTGTATTGTCAAATCTTGCTGGGGCAATTGGTTATTGTCGATCAAATAATTAGCGTTTAGTTGTATTTTAAATTTTTGATTAAGGG
>Ga0206921_10052_pt1 | contig 32537 bp, 27 predicted proteins | sample Alteio_BWOrgHeat_66_FD_152930 | JGI IMG/M metagenome (GOLD analysis project Ga0206921, IMG submission 152930) | Enriched cells from forest soil in Barre Woods Harvard Forest LTER site, Petersham, Massachusetts, United States -... | ecosystem: Environmental > Terrestrial > Soil > Temperate forest >...
TTGAAGAAACCCAAAAGCGCGTCGATATGCTCGGCGCGCCGCTGAAAAAGGAATAATCCAAACGCGATTATTCGCCTTCGTGAAAACGGGACAAATATTTAAAAGGAGTTATTGATGCCGGAAATGTTGTCGCTTGCCTTGGCACAACTGAATCCGGTGCTCGGTGATATTGCTGGCAACATGGCGAAGCTGCGCGCAGCGCGGAAACAGGCGGCATCGCAGGGCGCCCATCTGATTATGACCTCCGAGCTGTATGTTTCCGGCTATCCACCGGAAGATCTCGTTCTAAAACCAAGTTTCCAAAACACTGTCCATAAAGCTATTGAAGCTTTAGCGCGTGAAACGGCGGATGGCGGTCCGGGGATCTTGCTCGGTACGCCATGGCGCGAGGATGATAAACTGTATAACGCTATGTTGCTGCTCAGTGAGGGGCGGATCGCCGGCAAGACGTTCAAGCGTGAGCTTCCGAACTACGGGCCGTTTGATGAGAAGCGAATATTTTCATCGTGGCAAATGCCCGAGCCGATCAGTTTTCGCGGTGTTCGCCTCGGCGTCATGATCTGCGAAGATATGTGGACCCCCACCGTCACGCGCATTTTGAAGGATCGCGGCGCGCAAATATTGCTGGTGCCGAATGGCAGTCCGTTTGAAATTGGCAAAATGGATGATCGCCGTTTGTATGCCGAGGCGCGTATCAAGGAAAGTCGCCTGCCGCTTGTTTACATTCACCAGGTCGGCGGTCAAGACGAGTTGGTGTTTGATGGCGCATCCTTCGTTTTGGATGCCGAGGGCAAGTGCGCGGTACAAGCTGCATCATGGAGTGAAGATGTCATTCTAACGCGTTGGACGATAAGCCCGGAAGGCTGCCAGCCTGAACCAGGAATGATGAAGCCAGTGCCGCAGGGCGAATCAGCGGTTTATAACGGTCTGATGCTCGGTTTACGCGACTATGTAGGCAAAAATGGCTTCCCTGGCGTCGTTTTAGGTCTTTCCGGCGGTATTGATAGTGCTTTGGTGGCTGCGTTGGCTGTTGATGCGCTCGGCGCCGACAAAGTCTGGGCGGTTATGATGCCATCGCCCTATACCTCGACCGAAAGTCTTGAGGATGCCGAAGCGCTCGCCAAAGCATTCGGGTGTCGCTTCGATAATATCCCGATTACCACAACGATGGCGGCGTTTTCGCAGACGCTGACCAAAACATTCACTGGCCGCGTTGCCGATAGTACCGAAGAAAACATTCAGTCACGTTGCCGCGGCATGATCCTGATGGCGTTGTCGAATAAATTCGGGCCGATGGTGCTTTCCACCGGCAATAAATCGGAAATGTCGGTTGGTTATACGACTTTGTACGGCGATCTGTGCGGCGGCTTTGCCGTGCTGAAAGATTTGTACAAGACGCAAGTTTATAAAATCGCGCGCTGGCGCAACAAGAATAAACTTTCATCGGCGCTCGGACCCGAAGGCGCCATTATCCCGGAACGCATCTTTACTAAGCCTCCGTCAGCGGAGTTGAAACCTGATCAAACCGATCAGGATAGTTTACCGCCTTATGATGTGCTCGATGACATTCTGGAATGCTTGATCGAAAAAGATATGGGTGTGCAGGACATCGTCACACGACGGCACGACGAAGCGGTCGTGAAACGCGTCTGGGCGATGCTTGATCGCGCCGAGTACAAACGTCGTCAGGCGCCGCCCGGCGTTAAGATCACGAGCCGTAACCTTGGCAAGGACCGTCGTTATCCGATCACGAATAAGTATAAGGAAGTTTGATCGTCTTTATTTGTTCGGCCAAAACGGGCGCCCCTCCCAAACTCAAAATCTTTGTGATTTTCTTTTCCGCGACGTGGCGTGACAGCCAAAGAACGGCGCTCACCCACGCGGGTGTATGCGGCATGAGCGTAAATTTTTCGTCGCGGTCGAAATCATAAGGATGCGTATAGGTCCATAGGATTTCTTCCGGATCAGCTTTGGTGATCCCGCAGCGCGTCACCCAAAAGGGCAGGGCGTAAAGATAAATCCCGCCGAGATAAGGTACGTAGACGTTCCCGAGAGCAGTCACCGGCAAGGGTAATTCGATCAATCCATTCGGCCATTTAAAGGGCGTGCGCGATGTGCCTGGGAAACCGAACAGAGAGACACGTGTCGGCATAATGCTCGAGGAATAGCGAAAGCCAAGTTCACCGAGCGCATCGACGGCCCATATGCTTTGCGGTGTCAGCGAAAAGCGAGGTGCGCGGAAACCAATGACGGGTTTGCCTGATAATTGCTCGAGCCGGTCTTTGTCCGTTTTGCTTTCACGCCTAAAACGCGCTGGATCTTCTTCGGTTAGCGGCACGTGCGCATGCGAATGGTAAGCGATTTCATGGCCTTTGGCGGCGATATCCTCAATCAGTCGCGGTGCGCTTTTGCTTACGCAGCCGACAACAAAGAATGTCGCCTTACGTTGTTGCGCATCGCATAAATCCAGAATGCGCCGCGTCATGGCGACATAGCGGCCGTTCGCATCGTAACGCTCGGTGGGATCTTCGAGATCGATTGTAAGAGTAACGGCCATGCGTCAGTTATTGCTCGACATATATCTCAGGAAATTCTTTTTTCAGAGCTGTAACTTTTGGCGCATCATTGATCATGATGTAGGGATTGTATGGATGCAGCTTCGCGTAATTCTGATGATAATCCTCGGCCGGATAAAATTTTGTCAGCGGCTCGAGCGTTGTCGCGATCGGCGAAGGGAAAATATGTGCCTCATTCAATTGTTTTATATAGGCATCCGCCACTTTTTGTTGCTCCGGCGTCGCGTAGAATACGGTTGAGCGATATTGCGTCCCGGTATCGGGACCCTGGCGATTGAGTTCCGTCGGATCGTGTGCCACGGAAAAATAAATTTTTAGAATTTGTCCGAGCGTAATTTGTGCAGGGTCATAGATGACCTGCACGGATTCCGCATGACCGGTCGTGCCTGAGCCAACGGTCTCATAATGCGCTGTGTCTTCGGCGCCGCCGGCATAGCCGGAGGTAGCCTGCTTCACGCCCTTCACATGCTGAAACACGGCCTGAATGCCCCAGAAACAGCCGCCCGCCACAACGATCGCATGGGGTGGGGCTGAGGCATCCGCAAGGGACACGTCAAAGGCCGGATTAGGAAGTGTCACGGCATGTGCTGGTGAAGTGCTGCAGATCATGGCAAGAACCAATGCACTGCAGAGAGTTCTAAATTTTGAAAACATAGGTTTGCCTTTCCGGTCATTGTTTGATCGCCTGAATTTCGAGCCTTAAATTTATCGTGTCGCTAAAGCGGGCCGGGGCTTCAGGGCTGTCGGTTATCCCGAAGTCGGCGCGTTTGAAGCTGCCCTGCATGGAAATGCCGACGGCATCGCCTTCACTGCCCCACATACCGCCGCCGTGCGGACTTTTGCCCGAGCGGTTGAGCGTCGCGGTAAACGTCACCGGCTTGTTGGTGCCATGCAGCGTCAATGTGGTTTTGATCTCGGCCTTGTTATCCACAAATGTCACGCTATCCGGTGCCATAATGCGGATCTCTGGAAATTGAAAGGCGCTGAGCAGGTTCGATAGATCGCGTTGATTTTCATTTGTATTGGCCAGAAGACTGGTCGTATCAATCGCGAGGCGCAAGTTACTTATGCTTTTGCTCGTTTCGTCAAACGCAAAACTGCCCGTAGCCGTGCGGAACAACGCGAACACATTCGCAAAGCCCATATCCATAACTTCGAGCGCAACGCTGAATTGGGCCGGCGGAACATAGTAAGGTGCCGTTGCATCAGCGGCGGATGTCGATCCGCTGCAACTAAAAATCAACGCGAGCGTTAAAAGAAGTTTTTTCATTTTGCCTCGGTCAAACTTTTCGCATGTTTTGGTTTCCGCCGATAGGCCTTCGTGCCTTTGCGCGGTTTAACAATCTTAGGCGTGAAGAGTTTGAGCGTGGCCGCGATGCCGTTTCTTTTTCGGTGTTTGCGCGGTTTCTTGGGCATCCCCACGGCCGGCCTGCAGATGGCTTAGGCGACGCTGACGCGGAAATCCTCGATCACCTGATTGGCGAGCAATTTCTCGGCCATACTTTTTGCAACATTCTTCGCTTTTTCGGCATCCTTTTCCGCGATATCAAGCTCGATGACTTTTCCGGCGCGCACATCGTTCACGCCGTTAAAGCCGAGTGTTGCGAGCGCATGACCAATAGCCTTGCCCTGCGGATCGAGAACGCCTTCTTTTAACATCACATCCACGCGAATTTTCATTTGTCTTTTTCTTCTTTATGTTCGGGGTGGTGATCATGGCTCATAATGCCTTCGGGCAGAATGCCGAGACGACGCGCCACCTCCTGATAGGCTTCCTCGACTTTGCCGAGGTCCTGACGGAAGCGGTCTTTGTCCATTTTTTCGTTCGTGCGCACATCCCACAGGCGGCAACTGTCAGGGCTGATTTCGTCGGCGAGGACAATGCGCATTTCGTCGCCTTCCCACAACCGGCCGAATTCCAGTTTGAAATCGACCAGCTTCAAGCCAATGCCGAGGAACAAGCCCGACATATAATCATTGATGCGCAGCGCGAGCGACATGATCTCTTCCAGCTCATGCGGGCTCGCCCAGCCGAACGCGGTGATGTGTTCGTCAGAAACCATTGGATCACCGAGTTCATCTTTTTTGTAGTAAAATTCGACAATCGAACGCGGCAGAACAGTACCTTCGGGGATCGCAAGACGCTTCGCCAATGATCCGGCAACGATGTTACGCACGACGACCTCAATTGGAATAATTTCGACCTTGCGGACCAGTTGTTCGCGCATATTAAGGCGGCGCATGAAATGCGTCGGCACGCCAATCTCGCCGAGCTTGGTCATCAGATATTCGGAAATACGGTTGTTGAGCACGCCCTTGCCGGTGATGGTGCCTTTTTTCTGATTGTTAAAGGCCGTGGCGTCATCCTTGAAATACTGAACCAGTGTACCGGGTTCCGGCCCTTCAAATAAAACCTTTGCTTTGCCTTCGTATATGCGGCGGCGGCGATTCATGCGAAAATTCATAGCGTTACCGTTGAAAAAAGCAGCCCGACTCTCGGGCGCCGTAGCTCTCTGCACCATAGCAAGAGCAGGGGGGTAAAACAATGGCGGAATGACCCATTTATGAGGGGTTATCCAGCCCTCAATAACGGCACCGCGGCATCGCGTTCGAACAAATAAAGCAATATACGGAGAGCTTGGCCCCGTGCGTCGTCGAGTTTTGGGTCGCGGGTGAGGATCAGTTTTGCATCGTCCGCAGCCATACCGAGCAAGTCTTGATGCCGACTGAGGTCGGCCATGCGGAATTCTTGTTGGCCGCTTTGCTTCTTGCCGAGCAATTCACCTGGGCCGCGCAGACGCAAATCTTCCTCGGCAATGCGAAAACCATCTTCAGTTTCGCGCAACATCTTCAGCCGCGCTTTTGCCATTTCACCGAGCGGCCCGTGATACATCAAGAGACAATTTGATTTCTCTGCGCTACGCCCGACACGGCCGCGCAACTGATGCAATTGTGCAAGTCCGAAACGCTCGGCATGCTCAACAATCATCAATGTTGCCTGCGACACATCAACGCCAACTTCGATGACGGTTGTGGCGACCAGAACTTTAATCTCACCGGACGCAAACGCCGCCATGACGCGATCTTTTGCATCGGTTGGCATCTGGCCGTGGACGAGACCAACATTGCCTTTGCCCAATCGGCCGGCCAGCAGATTTGCGCGCTCGGTGACAGCGGCGAGGTCACTGGTCTCGGACTCCTCCACCAGCGGACATACCCAATAAGCCCGTGCGCCTTTCGCGATCTGGCGTTTCACGCCTTCGATCACTTCATCAAGCCGACCCATATCGATGAGACGCGTATCGATCGCTTGCCGCCCGGCTGGTTTATCTGAGAGGCGCGAGACATCCATATCGCCATAAGCGGTAAGCGTCAGCGTGCGCGGAATAGGCGTCGCAGTCATGACGAGAATATCGACGCCGCGCCCTTTATCGGACAATTGCAACCGCTGATTGACGCCGAAGCGGTGTTGCTCATCGACAACTGCGAGACCGAGATCTTTGAACGTCACGTCATCTTGAAACAGCGCATGCGTACCGACAACAAGCTTGAGCGATCCGTCGGCGAGTTTTTCAATCACCGCTTGCTGGTCACCGCCACGGCTTTTACCTACGAGCAAACCAATATCGATGCCAAGAGGTGCTAGAAATCCGCTGAGCCGCGCATGATGTTGTTTGGCAAGAATTTCCGTAGGCGCCATCAGCGCCGCCTGCACACCGGATTCCACCGCTTGGAGCATCGCCACAAGCGCTACAATCGTTTTACCTGAACCGACATCGCCTTGCAGCAGTCGCAGCATGCGTTTCGGCACTTTCATGTCGGCGCTGATTTCAGAAATCGACGCTCGCTGGCCATTGGTGAATTGAAACGGGAGTGAAGCGATCAGTTTTTTTTGTAATACGCCGGTTCCGGGCAAGGGACGTCCACCGCCTTCGCGGTAGTGTCTTCTTATGACGGCCAACGCCAATTGGTCGGCGAGCAATTCGTCATAGGCCAGCCGCCGTATGAAATTCCTTTGTGTATCGCCGTCTTCATTCAGTGGGGCAGCGGGAGTGTGTGCTGCGAGCAAGGCCTCTTTCCATTTCGGCCATTTCTCCCGCATCATGAGATGCGGGTCATGCCATTCGGGAAGCCCAGGTAGTTTGGCGAGTGCTTGTTCGATTGTCTTGCGCAACATCTTGCTGCCGATGCCTTCGGTCATCGGATATACGGGTTCGAAACGCGGAATGTCGGCGGCGCGTTCGGGCGGTAGGACATAATCGGGGTGGCTCATGCTCCAGTTGGCGCGGTAGCGCTCCAGAAAACCGCTGACCACAACTTTTTTCTTCGCCGGATAAAGCTTCGTTAGGTAATCGCCCTTGACGTTAAAATAATTGATCACCACTTGGCTTGTGTCGTCGGCGAGGACAATACGGTAGGGCAACCCACGCTTGCGCGGCGGGTTATGTTCTTTGACCGTCAGCGTCAGGGTTACGATCCGGTCTTTCTCGGCATATTTCAATTGGGGGCTATAACTGCGGTCGACCACGCCGACAGGCAAATGCCAGAGCAAATCGACTATATGTTCGCCACAAAGCCGTTTATAAAGCGGCGCAAGGCGCGGCCCGATCCCGCGCAGGGACGAGATACTACCAAAGAGCGGAAACAGGATAGTGGGGCGCATAAGTCTAAGTCTGGCATTGTGGGCGCATATAATATAGAGAATTGGCAGAAAATTGCGGAGAACTAATTGTGAGTGATGAGAAACGCCTTGAACGACTGCGGTTTCGCAGTTGGCACCGGGGCACGCGAGAAATGGATTTGCTGCTCGGCTCGTTCGCCGATGCGTATTTACACGCCTTCACGCCGGAGCAGGTCGATAAATATGAAGCGTTATTGGAACACAACGATCCGGATTTATATAACTGGATTATCGGCAGGGAAGCCGTGCCGGTGGAGCACAATAACGACGTTGTACAAAAACTGTGTGCGCATCGCTTTGCCGGAAAGCAGGCGTGATGTTTGCCGCGACGTTTGATCTTGCTAAACCCGGCCGTACAATAATTTTCGGTGCACCCGCCGGGCATGATGTGCGTGTGCTGGCCGAGCTCGCTTTACGGGTGCAGGGCAAGCCACTCATCCATGTCGCGCTCGATGATATGCGCGCAGCGGTGATTGCGGAAGCTTTGGCTTTTTTTGCGCCGAATTGCGAAGTGCTGTCTTTTCCGGCATGGGATTGTTTGCCGTATGACCGTATCTCGCCGCATGCCGATATTATCGGAGAGCGCATTGCGACGCTGAGCCGCTTGCATAAACCGTTTAAGAAGCCTTGCATTATTCTCACCACCGTTAATGCGATTGTGCAGAAAACATTGCCGCCGGATGTGTTGGCGCAAGCAAGTTTGAATGCGTCGGTCGGCGATGAGTTATCCGTTGAAAAATTACGCGGCTTCCTTGCGGCCAATGGTTATATGGGTGCGGGCACCGTACGTGAGCCGGGGGAGTTCGCCGTGCGCGGCGGCATCGTTGATCTATTTCCGCCCGGTTACGATGCCCCGATGCGATTGGACTTCTTTGGTGATGACATTGAATCGATCCGGGTTTTCGATCCGCTGACGCAAACCACGACGGACAAAATTAATAGTTTTTATCTTGGGCCGATTTCTGAAGTGCTGCTTGACGAGCGCGCGGTGGCGCATTTCCGTTCCGGCTACCGTGAATTGTTTGGTGCGGTGACGGAAAGCGACCCTTTATATGAATCTGTGACGGCAGGCCGTAAATTTCCGGGCGTTGAGCACTGGCTTGGCCTCTTTTATCCGCAACTCTTCAGCCTGTTTGATTATCTGCCGCAAGCGGCGGTGACATGTGATTACCAAGCGGACGAGGCGATTAAGTCGCGTCTCCAGCAAATCGATGATTTTTTTCAAGCTCGCCTATCCCTTTATCAATCGACAAAACGTAATAAAAACAAAGCACAGCCGGTCGTTGCTTATAAACCAGTTCCGATTAATCGGCTCTATCTCGACCACGCCACACTCGATAAAGCGTTGGCGGATCGGGCCGTCGCTACGCTTTCCCCATTTGCGGCGGTCGGAAAGGAGGATCGTGATGCGCACGGCCGCCGTGGTCGCGATTTTGCCGATGCACGTGCGCGCCAGCAGGAAACAGATTTGTATGCCGCGCTGAATGTCTATGCCGCCGAACATCAGGCGACCAATAAGCGGGTAGCGATTGCCTGTTACAGTCAGGGCTCGGCGGATCGTCTTGCGGGGCTCTTACGCACACATAATATGTCAGCGATCAGCGCGGTCAAAAGTTGGGATGATATCCGTAAGCTCGATCATAAACTTATTGCGCTGATTATTTTAGGTTTCGAGCATGGATTTATCTCGCCCGACCTCGCGCTAATTACCGAGCAGGATATTCTGGGTGACCGCCTGGTGCGGCCAGTACGTAAACGCCGCGCGGCATCGCACTTTCAGATTGAACTCGGCTCGCTCAATCCCGGCGATTTCATCGTCCATGCCGAACACGGCATTGGCCGTTATGAAGGGCTGGAAACCGTCAAGCTTCTCAACCTGTCGCACGATTGCGTGAAACTGATTTACGACGGCGGCGATAAACTATTCGTTCCGGTTGAAAATCTTGACATGCTGACTCGCTATGGCTCCGCCGAAATGGGAGCGACGCTCGATAAGCTTGGGGGCGCCGGTTGGCAAAACCGCAAAGCACGCGTCAAGAAACGCCTCAAGGACATGGCGGATGCGCTGATGAAAATCGCCGCCGCACGTGAGTTAAAGACGGGCGAGATAATCACCGTACCTGAAGGCACCTATCAGGAATTCGCGGCTCGTTTCCCTTATCCGGAAACCGAGGATCAGGCCAAAGCGATTGACGACGTGCTGATTGATCTCGCAAGCGGCAAAGCAATGGACCGGCTGGTCTGCGGGGACGTCGGTTTCGGCAAAACTGAAATTGCGTTACGAGCGGCCTTTGCCACCGTGCAGGCGGGTTTGCAGGTTGCTGTCGTGGTGCCGACAACGCTTTTAGCGCGCCAGCACTACAATAATTTCACCACGCGTTTTGCTGGTTTCCCGGTACGTATCGCACAATTATCGCGCATGGTTACGGCCAATGAGGCAAAGCAGACAAAAGAAGAAGCCAAGCAGGGCGCGATTGATATTGTTGTTGGCACGCATGCGCTGTTGGGCAAGGAGGTCGGTTTCCGTAACCTGGGTCTGCTGATTATCGATGAAGAACAACATTTCGGTGTGAAGCAAAAAGAACGCCTTAAGGAACTGCGCGCCGAGGTGCATGTGTTGACGCTAACGGCGACGCCAATTCCGCGTACGCTGCAACTGGCATTAGCGGGGGTGCGGGAACTTAGCCTCATTGCTACGCCGCCGGTGGATAGGCTCGCGGTGCGAACATTTGTTTTGCCTTACGACCCCATGGTTATTCGTGATGCCATTATGCGTGAGCATTTTCGCGGCGGCCAAAGTTTCTATGTCTGTCCGCACATTGAAGATTTAACCGGCGTTGCCGAAGAATTGCGCCAGTTGGTGCCAGAAATAAAAATGGTGACGGCACACGGCCGCATGGCCCCGACGCAGTTGGAAGACATCATGACGGCATTCGATGCCAAACAATATGATGTGCTGCTCGCCACCAACATTATTGAATCCGGCCTCGATATTCCGAATGCGAATACGATTATTCTTCATCGCGCTGATATGTTTGGTCTTGCGCAACTCTATCAACTTCGCGGTCGCGTTGGGCGCGCCAAACTACGAGGCTACGCTTATCTGACCTATGCGCCGAATGTGAAGCTATCGGATACGGCGCAGCAGCGGCTCGAGGTTATCCAGACGCTCGATCAACTTGGCGCAGGCTTCCAACTCGCCAGTCATGATATGGATATTCGCGGTGCGGGCAATCTGCTCGGCGAAGAACAATCCGGGCATATCCGCGAAGTTGGCGTCGAGCTTTATCAGCAAATGCTGGAAGATGCCGTTGCCGCTGCCCGTGCGGGTGGGTTGGGTGAGGTGGCTGAGGAACGCTGGACGCCGCAAATCAACCTCGGCATGTCGGTTCTGATACCGGAAATCTATGTCGCTGATCTGAACGTGCGGTTAGGTCTTTATCGCCGTCTTGCCGATGTTTTAGAAGATGCGGAGATTGAAACCATCGCTGCCGAGATGATCGACCGTTTTGGCCCACTGCCGCCCGAGGTCGAAAATCTGCTGCAAACGGTGGCCGTGAAAGTGCTATGCCGCAAGGCAGGCATTGAAAAGATTGACGCTGGTCCGAAAGGTGCTGTACTTGCGTTCCATAAAGATGTTTTTGCAAAGCCCGATCGCCTCATTTCGTGGATCACGAAGCAGGGCGGCACGGTAAAAGTTAGACCAGATCAAAAACTCGTTCTGATGCGCGCGTGGGAGGATATTGCCGGTCGCCTGACGGGGATGAAGACAACTCTGACCGAGCTTGCTGCGCTTGCGGCGTAACTTTTTTAGGCGGCCACAAACCGCTCAATATGTTTCTTATGGAGACGCTTAAGCGCATTCTCTTTCCTGAAAAGCGCACGACCCTTGGTTATCCGCACGCGGCGACCCCAGCAGCATAGGTGGTCGTGTTGCCTCCATCTCCGCAAGCAGGGTAGTGCTTTCACGAATATCGAATTTATCAGCTGCGCGATGCAGATATATTGCTTTCCGCGGCACGAAGCTATCGCCGGCTTTTACCTTTGGACTAATGATGGCTAGGTGTGGCTGGCCGTCTGGTCCTTCGAAGCAAGGAACATCGTTGCCGGGGGACGTACGATCGACGATGAAGCCGTAGACTCCTTTTGCAAGATTTTCGTCTCCGTCAAAATCGGCAGCATCATGTGAGAAACGGCAAACCCGTATACTCTCGGGGTGCTCGACTCCCAATGCTCTAAGAACTTTAGATACTTTAATGACAACTGTGCCTTCAGGGATTTCCATGACACCCGATCTGCTCCGTGACTCTACTTCCCGTGGGAAGCAGGGGTCATAGTTATAAAATTCTACGAATGTCGCGGGCACTTCTTCTCTCCGTTTTTCCATGGGCATCGGCGAGAGGGAATGTAATGGCGATATATGACTAAATTATGACTAACGCGGTGGTGCAGAGCACAATTTTTCGAAAAGCAATAAGTTATTGGGAATGGAGTGGATTTTGCGCAACACATCAGGAATTAAGTTTGTAATGTCATTATAGGCATCAATGCTTACTTGCTATCATGAGGCAATCGATTTATTTTAAACGTTCGTGCTGGTATTTATTTTAAGAATTTAAAATGGAAAATATTGATGATGAGTGAAGTGGAATTTGATGCAGCCTCTGCCATTCGTGAAATTCTCGCGGATCTCAGAAGACATGGCTGGCAACAAGGGATATCCATCTCATCTCTTGTACGAAAGTTCTGGCTCCATCCGGAAGTTATAGAGGCTGGTTTGCAGGAGCTTGCCAAGCAAGCTCAACCGCATAATCCGCTCCTGATCCGCGGTTCAGGCGTGAGCACAAATCCTGAATTTATATTCTATCAGGACCTGATACCCTACGAGCAGCGCGTCACAAATTATGGGGGAAGTCTTCATGGGAATCCGTGGAGAAAATACCCCACTCCGGGCTGCGGTTGATTATCTGTTCCGCCGTTGCACATCCATAATCTTTTGCGCTTTAGCAGGATCGATCCACCAGGCATCGGTGACATCGAGGCCGTATTTCGGTGCAATCGCAGGCTGACCGAACTGATCCCAATAGGCAACGCGGAAGCTGCCGATATACCAATGCGGAATAACATAATATTGCCACGACAACACGCGGTCGAGTGCGTGACAGACAGTTACGAGGTCTTCACGGCTGTTCGCATGGACGAGTTTTTCGAGCAACCCATCGACGACGGGATCGTGCACGCCAATCAGGTTGCGGCTGCCTTTCACGTCGGCTTTGTTCGATGCCCAGTAATCGAACTGTTCGTTTCCGGGTGAGAGCGACTGGCCAAACACCCCGATCGTCATGTCAAAATCAAAATTATCCATCCGGTTCTGAAATTGCGATGTATCCACGATGCGGAACGTGGCCTGAATGCCGAGGCGCTCAAGGTTGCGCAGGAACGGCTGCACCCAGCGTTCGAACATTGGCTCAGCGTCGATAATCTCAAATGCAAAAGGCTTGCCTTCGGCATTCACCAATTTGCCGTTCTTTAATGTCCAGCCGGCGTCCTTCAGAAGTTCAATGGCTTTCTTCATATTGTCGCGATTATCGCCGCTAGCGTCGGTCGTCGGCAGTTTGAATTCCTGCGTGAAGAGTTCTTCGGGAACTTTACTGCGATAAGGTTCCAGCAATTTTAGCTCATCGGCTGAGGGGAGACCGTGCGCCGCAAGTTCTGAGTTCTGGAAATAACTCGTGGTGCGTTTGTAGGCGCCGTAAGCCACGTTTTTATCGGACCATTCAAAGTCGAACGCGTAACCAAGCGCTTCGCGCACGCGGCGGTCTTTGAACAGATCACGCCGCATGTTGAAGATGAAGCCTTGCATGCCGGCGGGGAGTTCGTTTTTGATTTCCTGCTTTTTGATCAACCCTTGTTGGATTGCGGGTGTGTTGTAATCAAGCGCCCAATGCTTCGCGATATTTTCGAGCCGGAAGTCATAACGCCCCGCGAAGAAGCCTTCCAGCGCTACGGTCGCGTCGCGGTAATAATCGTAACGGATGCTATCGAAGTTAAAGCGGCCGCGGTTTACAGGCAGATCCTTTGCCCACCAATCTTTAATGCGTGTGTAGGTGATGCTGCGGCCTTGCTGGACGTCGCTGATTTTATACGGGCCGCTGCCGAGAATAGGCTCAAGCGTCGTCGCGCCAAAATCTTTGCCCTGCCAAAATTTTTGCGAGAGGATCGGCAACTGACCCATGATCAGCGGTAGTTCAGTATTGGTCGTGTCGTGAAATGTAAACTTCACTTCATGGGGACCTATCTTTTCAGCCTTCACGACGTCTTTGTAATAGCTCCGATAGAAGGGATGACCTTTGTCGCGTAACGTTTCATAGGAAAAAATGACGTCTTCCGGTGTAATCGGGCTGCCGTCTTGAAACCGCGCTTCGGGACGCAACTTGTAAGCAACCCAACTACGATCGGGTGCGATCGTCACGCTTTGGGCGACCCAGCCATATTGACTAAAAGGCTCATCGAGTGAGCCCGCCATAAGGGTTTCAAAAACGGCGCCCGCTCCTTCGGCGGAAACGCCCTTCAACGTATAAGGATTAAGTGTGTCGTAGGTGCCGAGGCCCGACAGGCGCAGCTCGCCGCCCTTCGGTGCATCGGGATTGGTATAATCAAAATGCGTGAAGTTCGCTGGATATTTTGGCGATCCATGGAGGGCGATGCCATTGGATTCCTGCGCATAGGCAGGCAGAGATAGAACGAGAAAAAGTGCGATCCAGAGGATACGCATTATTTGCGCGTTTGCATCAGGTCGACGAGATTTTGCCAGCGATGCGATGACAGCAGCTGTGCATAGACGAGGCCGAGCCAACCCTTGCGACGCCATTCCAGCAGAACATTGTCAGGCAGGGCGTCGAACTTCTTCGGATCGATGACCAAGAAACCGCTTAGTTGCAGTTTTGAGCCATCGCGAACGTCAATTTGCGCATCATTCGGAACGAGCAGATCAAATTCCTTGAGTGCTTTGACGAATTCATCGGTCGCATCACCTTGTTGACGCAGCGCGGCACAGAATTCCATCGCGCTCTTGGTAAAGGCGCTGGGTTGATCGCCTTCAAACAAAGCATATTCGCCTTTGTCGGTGAACATATCGCTGCCTTCATCGATGCAAAGGACAAACTGCTTCTGCGCCGGATCATCCATCAGGATGAAAGGATAGCGGCGTACGTATGCGGGCAAATAGGCACCATTGAGCCAGCGGCCTTTTTCATCGAGGAACAGATTATTGTCATTCTTCAGGCCGACCACGGCAGCTGGAATTGGCATCGGACCTGCCGCAAAAACGATGGGGTAATAGGCGGCGGCCATTGGAAATTCATCGACGAGCAGCGGTATCGCGTTGGTTTTTGCAGCGAAGCTGAAATTGGTCGGGCGTGACAGGCGCAAACCACCATCGCGGGCGCGGTCGAGCGGCCGGGGCGATGAATAAAACATCGGCATAGCGGCTTCGGGCGTTGGGGCAGTCTGTGTTTGTTCAGGCATATCGGCTCCGTGTTGAAATGTACCCAAATAGCTATCAGGGTTTGGGGCGAAAATCTAGAGTGTCAAATGCTCAAATGGGACATGTTCCGTGTTGTTTTAAGAGGCTGCCGCTGTCAATTGGTCTGCAAGGATAGCTTTGGTTCCTGGCCTCTTTGTTTGTCCGATATCATCGGAGTGCCATAGTTCCAGTTGGAATGGATCGCGCTGTTTCGTCAATATTTTCCATAGATCCACGAGCGATCCGGCTTTTAAAATGGCCCAGTACACAGGACCCTCGGGCGTTTCCACTTGTCCATATCTTTGGGTTAAGTGATTTGACATACGGCTTGTGCGCACGGCAGCAAGCACCTGATCAAGGAAATCATCACTCATTATTCCTTGTAGCCGCGGCGAGATATAACCAACATCTGATTTTTGTACGCGACGAAGAAAGTTCTCGTGAATTGTTCTTAAGGTGTCGTCGGAGTGGCGAGTCAATTCGTGCATAGCTATAAGATGGTCATGCCCATAATGGCTCAGTATGCCAAATTTACGTTCCGCAAGCGCTACACGATGCGCCCGTTCCCCGTAATCCACATCATGGAAGGACATGATAAATAACCTTCTGAATGAAAATAATTAATCCTCATGAAGTGTAGTTCATGGGCATTTGGCGTCAATACCCGGATGCCTCTTATTAAATGATCAAAACCCGCCCCGGAAACCAATGCCTGCCTTGGCGATCCTCAATTTCCAGAAGCCATGAATCGGGATCGATTTCCGCCTGGCGGTTGAGATATTGGTCGGCCTCAACTTCACTCATCGGATCGGTGCGGCTTACGGGACTCCAGACAAGTTCATCATCATAGCGAACCTGGGTCAGAACACGCGCGGTGCCATCAAGGCGATTGATTTTCAAAAGGATGGTCCCGCTTGAATTGTCCCCATGACGTCGTACCGTAATCGGTACGCCTTCACGCGCGGCAATCCGGATTTGCGCATTGATCATAAAATCGGTTGGCAGGCGATCTTCACTCATTGGGGTCGAAAACGACCGAAGGCTCTGACGTTTCGATGCTGCGATCCTGTCCTAAAACCGTAACCGCAACTTCATGGCGTTGAAGAATAGCATAATCGCTGTTGTCGTTTGTCACCGGCGTGGAATCGACCATACTGAGCCAATAATAATTTTGCTGACGGTGATCTTCGCGCTTATCGATATGAATGCCTGTAATGTTTTTCTTACTCTGACGCGCCCACGAAAAACCTTTGATGTCTTTTGGCGGACAATCGGGAATATTAATGGAAAGGCAGGTATCTTTTTGCCAGCCTTTTGCCAGGAAATGCTTCAGCATTTTACGCGTGATTGCGGCGGCGGTATCCCACCGCGCCGAGGGTGCCTGACAAACTCACTTCATCGCCGACATTCGCTCCCGCATTGACGCCCGAGAGAATAAAGGATGGTTTTTTCCCTCCCATTAAATGCGACAGGGCAATGCCGACGCAATCCGCCGGCGTGCCAGTAACCGCCCAGCGTCGTTCGCCGCGCGGCCAACAACGGAGCGGGCTATGGATCGAAAGGCTTTGCCCGGTACCACTCTGGTCATGCTCGGGGGCCACGATCCACACTTCATCGCTCAATTCGTGTGCGACGTCCGCCAGCACCGCGAGACCGGGCGCGTCGAAGCCATCGTCATTGGTGAGGAGGAGGCGGGGCAGGCGAATGGGGCTCGACATTTAAAGACAGTGGTTAGAGTGATTTATGCATCAACCTTTTTCGAATATGTGACGCGAGAAGGCTTAGTTGCCGGAAAAACCGACGCGTTCAGCAACAAAATAAATCGGCCGCGCTTTTACTTCAGTGAAAACGCGCGAAAGATATTCGCCGATCATGCCGAGGCTAAGAAGTTGCAATCCGCCGAGTAACAGGATGCCGACCATCACGGACGCATAGCCGGGAACATCCGTGCCGAATAGCATTGTGCGCAAAGTCAGATAAAGGCCGTAGGTAATGGCGAGAAGTGAAACTGCCGCACCACTCCATGTCCATATGCGCAACGGTAGTGTGCTGAATGCCGATAAGCCGTCGAACGCAAAGCGCACGAGGCGGAAGAAATCCCAATTTGACATTCCCTCATTCCGTGGCGCCACGTTAAAAGGTACGACATCGCGGCGGAAGCCAACCCAGGTAACAAGGCCTTTCATAAAGCGATTGCGTTCGGGCAGCGAGTTTACGGCGTCGATAACTTTGCGGTCGAGCAAACAGAAATCGCCCGCACCTTCCGGCATTTTGATGTCAGCGATTTTTTCAAACACGATATAGAAAGCTTTCGAGAAAAAGCGACGCGCTTCACTGTCGGTATCGCGGTTGCGGCGAATGGCGTAAACCATCTGCACGCCTTCCTGCCATTTCTTCACGAGATCAGGGATAACTTCAGGCGGATGTTGCAGATCGCTATCGATTGTAATGGCGGCATCGCCTTGTGCCAGATGGAGACCGCACGTAAGGGCGGCTTCTTTGCCGAAGTTGCGCGCCATGCGCACAATTTTAATGCGATTATCAAGCTCGCGCGCATGCTGAAGACCGGCGAACGTATCGTCGGTGCTGCCGTCGTCGATGCAGATGACTTCGTAACTTAAATCGAGTTGATGTAGAACGGGGTGCAGGCGTTGAAACAGATCGCGGACGCCGCCGGCTTCGTTATAAAAAGGAAGGATTATGGAAAGGTGTGGCATTGAACGATTAGGTGCTGGCTGTTAGCTGATTTGTGGGTGGACTATACACCTAGCGCTTAACAGGGAGCAGCTAATTCTTAGAAGCCTTCGCGTTCTTTACGCTTGCGCTCAACCTTGCGCTGGCGGCGAACAGATTCAGCCTTTTCACGGGCCTTTCTTTCGGATGGCTTTTCATAATTGCGGCGTAATTTCATTTCACGAAAAATGCCTTCGCGCTGCATCTTCTTTTTGAGCGCGCGGAGCGCTTGATCAACATTGTTGTCACGAACGAGAACCTGCACGAAACGATCCCTCCTCAGGGCAAAAGATTATCAAGAGTGTGAATAACAAACTCTTCGAACACCGCGTACGGCGTCCAAGACGGGCTGCTATAACACGATCAATGGGTTAGGCAAAAGGGTTTATTTAAAGGGCCTTGGGGGACTATGCTTTGCTAAGCGTATGAAGTATAAGGAATAATATGAAAAAGAAATCACCTTCCACTTCAAACAAAGCTGCTAACAACGCCAAACGGCAGGCCATTTTGCGTTCTGTTTTAGAGCAAGTGCCGTTCGATGGCTGGACGGAGTCGGCCTATGCACGCGGTATAAAATTGGCGAATCTGACGCGTGGCGAGGCGGATCTTTTGTTTCCGCAAGGCATTCGCGATCTCATCGAGTTGTTCGGTGCGAATGCCGAGGCGGCGATGCAGGAACGCATGGGGGATGAGCCGGGATTTGCCCGTTTACGTGTGCGCGATAAAATTACATTTGCCGTTCGCGCCAAACTGGAATTCTGGACGCCCCATCGCGAGGCTGTGCGTCGCATGATGTTCTGGTACGCGATGCCGCTGCATCTACCACTCGGCATGAAACGTTTGTATCGCTCAGTTGATGTGATGTGGCGTGGAGCAGGGGATACATCGACCGATTTTAATTTCTATACCAAGCGTGCGTTGCTTGCGGGTGTGTTGAAAACGACAATTTTATTTTGGCTCGATGATGAAACACCGGGTTGCCGCGCGAGTTGGGAATTTCTTGATCGCCGCATCGCCGAAGTGCTGAAAGTCGGCAAAACAATTAGCCTCGCAAAAGAATGGAAGCCGTCTGAAATTATCGAGATGGTGCAGAAGAAATTTCGGCGTGCCGGATAAACGCGCTATTTTTTGCGGAACATATCCAGGCTGATAACTTCCCCACGCTTTTCGTCTTTGTCTTTATCTTGGGCTTTATTTTTTTTGCGTTCGCTTTCGGCCTTGCTGTCCGAATTAGCGTTTTCAGGGGCGTTATCTTGTTCGGCATCCTCATCCTCATCTTCGTCGCCTTGTCCCGACTGGAACTGCAGCGCGAAATTGACGGAAGGGTCAGCAAAAGTCGTAATCGCCTCAACAGGAATGCGTAAGCGTTCCTTGACGTTGTTGAAACTGAGCGAGACGCTGAAAGCATCATCTTCAAGCTTCAGTCCAAAGAACTGATATTGCAGCACGATTGTCATTTCATCAGGATATTGCTTGCGCAGATAATCTGGGATCTCAACACCGGGGAAATTTGTCAGAAATGTAATGTAGAAGTGATGTTCGCCGGGCAAGCCGCTTTGGGCAACGGTCGCCAGCGTTTCACGCACAACGTCGCGTAACGCCGCTTCGATCATCAGGTCATAACGTAATAAATCTTCGGACATTTCCAGCACGCAAAGAATGGAGATCGGGTAACCAATATAAACTTAGCAATGATCATCTGCGGGATAAAGAACCAAATTGTCGGTCTCTTTTGGTGCCTAAGACATGTTGTTGCTGGATGAAAGTGGGGGGACTTCTGTTGCCCGGCGCCCCCCGAACCGCGAAAGTCTTGCGACTACCCTATCTTCGCAAAGCGAAGATTAGGCAGCTACAGCAACTCCCATGTCAACGTTGTCGTTGGCATTTATAGATATGACCCGATAACGGCGGTATCATGCCGAGCAAAAACTCTGTCTTTACTACACGCGTCGATCCTGTTTCGCCCCCATAGGATAACCCGCAGTACCGGTTATCATGGTGGAGGCGCCGGGTACCGCCCCCGGGTCCGCAGCGTCTATTCCACAAAGCGTTTATCGCCATAGCTGGCAAGCCAGCAGGAGATATATAGCATAGAAGGAGTTAAAAAGAAGGATAAGAAGGTTTTTTTGTTTAATTTCAGAGACTTGCACGGCACTTTAACAGAGATGGTTTAAAACCCACATAACATGGGAAAAATGTTTCATGTGGAACGGTAAAATCCATTGTATAAGAAGCGACATTATCGAAGTTATTGAACACAAGGTTATTCCAAATGTCATTTTATCAAGCTCTCCGTGCTGGGACTATTCAAGCAACCCTGATTGTTGCAATTCCACGTTCCGTTTCATCCGCGCTGGCACTGTCTCTTAGTCTCTCGCCCGATATTGATCTGCATCTCTATGAGCCTTTTTATGAAATAAAAAGACCTACGCGGCTGTGGGGGCGAGTTCTTGATCGGCAAGCGGAGAAAAAATCAGCAACAGTTGAGAAGCCGCTGCGTTTTGTTATGAAGGCGCTTGCCAACACTGTTTCAGCTCCGCGCTTTCGTAATCTCATCAATCATTCGGAAAGAATTTGCACTTTGGTCAGAGATCCTCAGTCCCAAGCCTTGTCCGCACTTCGTGCGATACACGAGAATCCATCAGGAGAAGAAGCTTCGATAGGCGAATTGAGACGGCTTAAGTGGCGTGATGAGATCAATCACGACGTTAAAAAATATATCATTAAACCCTGGCAATCTATGAAATCCCATTTGGATGCATTGAGTGCTTCACTGGAAGAGCAGCGTAATTGGTGTGTGGTGGAGGGTGATTTAATTCGTGTGAATCCTGAGACAGCTTTGAAGCGTCTCTGTGAAGGCCTGCATATGGCCTATTCCGATGAGATGGTTAATGGTTTGGATGGAGCTCACGAGAAGACCGTCGGTTTACAAGAAAGGGGTTACGGGGAATCTTGGGTTGGTCGCGCGCAGTATTCGAAAACTCTTGAGAAGCCAACGGCTATGACCCCGTCGCTTGAGAATTTTTCCGATGGTGTTCGCCCGCATATCGAAGCCAATCTTCGAATTTATGTTTGGGCGCTCTCCAGTGCGCATGCGCTTAAACCCCAACCAGATGAATTAAAGACATTGATGCGGGAGGGAGGGTTTCACCTTACCTGTCCTATTGCTTGCTACACTTTAGCAAGGCTGTGGCCGGACGCCGTTGCAGACGAAAGAGCGCGCGTTCTCACCGGCATTCGTAAAGAACTGCCACAATATGTCAGTTCTTTTGATATCATTGATGCTGCAGAAGTGATGCGCCCGTCAGAGCCAGATTATTCTGAGACACAACTTCTACGAGCTGTGCCCTAGGGAAATGAGCCGTTAAAATTCGAGGCCCTCTTCCGGATTTTGTCTTCCGAGTAATTGCCAAATAGGAGTTGCTGTTTCTGTGGGAGACAAATCTCTCGCCAACAACTCCTCAATGGAAAGGGCTATTTTTTGTAAAAAAGGGCGGCGGTCAATGGGCATATGGGAATCGCAAACGGAAATTCTTTCCTGGAGCTGATTGAAAGAGGGGTCGCTGTGAGGATCTCTTCCAACCTTGCGGCAGATGGCTGTGTGCGATGTCAGGTGGCGAGCAATGAGGTCGGTTGAGATTGGGTCAAGAAATTCGGGTTTTATGGAATGGCTTGGCGCGGCTACCAAAACATTGAGAGTGGTTTGTCGGTCTGGCTGCTCTCGATCATCGGATGCGGGTTCAAGATAGGCAAAAGGAAAAGTCCGGTATCCCTTGTTGTACCACACGATCGCGCGTTGAACGGGTGATATCCCGCAATGTTCTGTTCCCTCTTTATATTCGGCGGGCGTTAACCGAAGCGGATCGTCAAATTCATTGAATATAAGAGTGCGAGGGCGGCCGATAGGCGTGCTTTGGTCAAGAGAGGCTAAGAATTTTTCAGCGCACGCTTGTCTTTCAGTCATTAGCCGATCAGCAACGCCTTGTCCTTGATAAGGCGTGTCTACAAAAAGATAATCAGCCGCTATTGTCGCATCATATCCAGATTTTTCCTTAAGCTCTGGCGGACACGCCATTGTTGAAAACATGGACGCGCCAACGACTGTTTGAAATTGTTTGTCGCGCACATAAATGATCGCGTATTGGGCTTGGCCCCACAAAGCCTGAACCTCGGGATCTCCATTAAAGCCAAGAATTTTCCGGCATCTATCTGATGGCCTGGCGGATTCACCAAAAAGTTTGGCGCGCAAATCGAATACCGAAGCAAAATCCGTATTGTTAAATTCACTGTCGGATAGAGAGATTATACGATCGTATCTTAAATGTTCCCGTCGGATTTCGGAAGCGTGGAATGCAGAAATTGCATTCGCCATGGGGGCTGGAGAGATATCGGGATGCAATAAATCAACAGACATAATTTAGTCCTTATCTAGAAATCAGTTTTAGGATTTTTATGCAAATCCATTTTGATTCGTTTATGCGGACACTAAAACTCTATCCTTCCGAGAGAAAAGTTAAAGATAAAACTGGGTGCTGTGTATAATTTGGGCCTGTCTTTTGGTGGCGTTTGATTTTTCTATGCTCTATGAGTCGTTTTCAGTTATAGCCTGAATAAGAAAGGATTGATTCTCATGCCCGCCGTGACCGCCCAACAACAAACCGAAATTGATGCCCAGCGCGCGCAAAGCGCTGCGACGAAACGCGCCACGGTTCCGGCGCTTGAGGACATTCTTTATCAGGCTCTCCCGGTGCTCGATCACGGCTGCGTCCGCGTGATCGATTACATGGGCGACGATAATGCCGTCGTGCAGGCCGCACGCGTGTCGTACGGTAAAGGTACCAAGAAGGTGAACGAAGACGCCGGTCTCATTAAATATCTGATGCGGCACTGGCACTCGACGCCGTTCGAAATGTGCGAGATCAAGTATCATGTGAAGCTGCCGATCTTCATAGCTAGGCAATGGATTCGTCACCGCACCGCAAACGTGAACGAATATTCCGCGCGCTATTCGATTTTGGATAAGGAATTTTATATTCCGGCCCCCGAAAACCTTGCGGCGCAATCGACGATCAATCGCCAGGGCCGCGGTGCTGTGATCGAAGGCAAGGAAGCGCAGCGCGTTCTTGATCTGTTGCGCGAGGATTCCGAGCGTTGCTATGGCAGCTATCAAAATATGCTCAATGAGGATGAGGAGGGGAATGCGGTCGACACCAGTCGCCCCGGCCTCGCCCGCGAATTGGCGCGCATGGACTTAACACTCAATTATTATACCCAATGGTACTGGAAGACGGATTTGCACAATCTGATGAACTTCCTGCGGTTACGTGCCGATGCGCACGCGCAATATGAAATTCGCGCCTATGCCGATGTGATGCTTGAGACGCTCAAGCGTTGGGCGCCATTAACCTACGCCGCGTTCGTCGAATATCGCTCAGGAGCCGCGCATATCTCCGCCACCGGTCTTGCGATTATTAAACGCATGTTGGGTGGTGAGGCCGTGAAACAGGAAACCTCCGGTCTCTCAAAACGCGAATGGGGTGAATTAATGGAAGTGCTGGGGCGGAGTGATTAAGTGCCGTTCGTTATGGTTAATGCGAATCGAAAGTAAATTTGCCGTTGCAGGTTCGTCAAGAATCGATACACTTTAGATTGGTCGATAACAGTTGGGTCGTTTTTATGAGCGTTGAAAATCCTGAGTTGCGCGGTTCTCGTCATGATTTAAGTCATGATGAGATTGAAGAGCTTATATGGGACTCTAATCATGGGCGCGGGGCTGGTTATATGGCCTGTGCCGTAAGACCTGCTAAATTAGCTGGCAAGGGGGAGGCGGCTCAAGCTCAGCCCGCCGTTCAAGCTGTTGCTTCAGCAGAATTTGGTTAAGGCTTTGCGGGAGGCTCAATCCGCAGAACAATAACCGTTTGATATTTTATATGTTTTTCTCCTTGCAATTCCGGGTCTTACTCGGCATATTGGCCTTAATAAATTGCTGAAACGCAAAAACGCTGCTCAACGAACGGGGAGGCCCGTATCGTCGTGTGGTGTTGTTTGCTTTTCTGAACCGGTTTCTTTTTTCTTGACGAACGACCCGCATTCATTTCCGGGGACACACCTTGAGGGGCAAGCATGGCGAGCAGTAACGCAGCGATCAACGTAAATTTGGGCAAGAGCTTCACGGGACGTAAGAAAGTCCGCAAGAGCTTTGGCCGTATTCCCGAAGTGGCAGAAATGCCGAATCTGATCGAAGTGCAACGCCGCTCTTACGATAATTTCCTACAAATGAATGTGCCGCCAGAAAAGCGTGAGCGCACCGGTCTCCAAGAAGTGCTCTCATCGGCATTCCCGATTTCCGATTTCTCGGAACGCGCGGTTCTGAACTTCCTGTCCTACGAACTCGAGCAGCCTAAGTATGACGTCGAGGAGTGCCAACAACGTGGCATGACCTACGCTGCGCCGCTCAAGGTAACGCTGCGTCTCACCGTATTCGATGTTGAAGAAAACACCGGCGTCAAGTCGATCCGCGATATTAAAGAACAAGACGTATATATGGGCGACATGCCCTTGATGACCGCGAACGGTACGTTCGTGATCAACGGCACCGAACGCGTTATCGTCAGCCAAATGCATCGTAGCCCCGGCGTGTTCTTCGATCACGACAAGGGTAAAACGCATTCGTCCGGCAAATATCTGTTTGCTGCGCGCGTCATTCCGTATCGTGGCTCATGGCTCGATTTTGAATTCGACGCAAAAGATATTGTCTATGTTCGTATCGATCGCCGTCGCAAATTGCCGGTCACGTCGTTCCTTTATGCGCTCGACAGCGCGGAAACCGAAAAGGTTCGTGCGAAACGCGCGAAAGACGGCAAGCCGCTGGCCGCGCATGAAATCCAAGGCATGTCGAAGGAAGAAATTCTGACGGCATTCTATGACACCGTAAATTACAAGCGTACCAAGAGCGGCTGGTCCACGGCGTTCAATCCGGAACGTATGAAGGGTCAGAAGCTGGCTACTGGTCTGGTTGATGCGAAGACGGGTAAGACCGTCGTCGAAGCCGGCACAAAGATGACGTCGCGTCTCGGTGCCAAGCTGGTTGAGCAGGGTGTAAAGGAAATCGTCCTGCAGACGGTCGAAGTTGTCGGCCAATATCTGGCTACTGACTTGATCGATGAAAAGACAGGTCAGGTTCTCTTTGAAGCCGGTGATGAACTCACCGCCGACGTGATGGAAAAGCTCGAAGAAGCTGGTGTAAAAGAATTGCCCGCTCTCGGCATCGACCACGTCAATATTGGCCCTTATATCCGCAACACGATGGCGGCCGACAAGAACAGCACGCGTGAAGAAGCGCTGGTTGATATTTATCGCGTCATGCGCCCCGGTGAGCCGCCGACATTGGAATCCGCGGAAGCGATGTTCCATGGTCTGTTCTTCAATCTCGACCGTTACGATTTGTCGCCAGTCGGCCGCGTGAAGATGAATTCACGTCTCGGTTTCAAGACTGATGACCAGGTTCGTATTCTGCGCAAGGAAGATATCATCAAGATCCTGCGTATCATGTGCGACCTCAAGGACGGTCGCGGCGAAATCGACGATATCGATCATCTCGGCAACCGCCGCGTACGTTCGGTCGGTGAGTTGATGGAAAATCAATATCGTCTCGGCTTGTTGCGTATGGAGCGTGCGATCCGCGAGCGTATGAGCTCGATCGAAATCGACACCGTCATGCCGCATGATCTGATCAATGCGAAGCCGGCTGCGGCTGCTGTGCGCGAGTTCTTTGGTTCGTCACAGCTCAGCCAGTTTATGGATCAAACCAATCCGCTGTCGGAAATCACGCACAAGCGTCGCGTTTCGGCCCTTGGGCCGGGTGGTCTGACGCGTGAACGCGCGGGCTTCGAAGTCCGCGACGTGCATCCGACGCATTATGGTCGTATCTGCCCGATTGAAACACCGGAAGGTCCGAATATCGGTCTGATCAGCTCGCTCGCAACCTATGCGCGGGTTAATCAGTACGGCTTCATTGAAAGTCCATATCGCCGCGTCAAGAGCGGCAAGGTTACATCGGAAGTCGTCTATCTGTCGGCGATGGAAGAAGGCCAATACGCAATCGCGCAGGCGAATGCCGAACTCGACAAGACCGGCCATTTTGTCGGTGATACAATCGTTGTCCGTAAGGGCGGCGAAAACATCACCGCGTCGGCGATGGAAATCGATTTCATCGACGTATCGCCGAAGCAGATTGTTTCGGTTGCTGCCGCGCTTATTCCCTTCTTGGAAAACGACGACGCAAACCGCGCTCTGATGGGCTCGAACATGCAGCGTCAGGCTGTACCATTGTTGCAAAACGATGCGCCGCTGGTTGGTACCGGCATGGAAGGCGTTGTCGCTCGTGACTCCGGCGTTGTTATCGCCGCGAAGCGTTCGGGCACCATCGACCAAATCGACGCGACACGTATCGTTGTCCGTGCGACGGATGAAACCGATGCATCGGCGCCGAGCGTTGACATCTATAACCTTCTCAAGTTCCAACGTTCGAACCAAAGCACCTGCATCACGCAACGTCCACTCGTGAAAGTTGGCGACGTAGTGAAGAAGGGCGACATCATTGCTGATGGTCCTTCGACGCAGTTGGGCGAACTGGCTCTCGGCCGTAACGTGCTTGTCGCGTTCATGCCATGGAACGGTTACAACTTTGAAGACTCGATCCTTATCTCCGAACGCATCGTGCGCGATGACGTCTTCACCTCGATCCATATCGAGGAATTTGAAGTCATGGCTCGCGATACGAAGCTCGGTCAGGAAGAAATCACGCGCGACATCCCGAATGTCGGTGAAGAAGCACTCAAGAACCTCGACGAAGCCGGCATCACTTATATTGGTGCCGAAGTTAACCCGGGGGACATTCTCGTCGGTAAAGTCACGCCGAAGGGTGAAAGCCCAATGACGCCAGAAGAAAAACTTCTGCGCGCCATCTTCGGTGAAAAGGCCGCTGACGTACGTGATACGTCCTTGCGCCTGCCGCCGGGCGTTACCGGTACAGTCGTTGAAGTTCGTGTGTTCTCACGCCGTGGCGTTGAAAAAGATCAACGTGCGATCGCAATCGAACGCGCCGAAATCGAACGGCTTGCCAAGGATCGTGATGACGAACGCGCTATTCTGGAGCGCAGCTTCTTTGCGCGCCTGAAGGAATTGCTGCTCGGTCAGAAGTCCGTTTCGGGTCCGAAGAATTTCCCGGTCGGCAAGACGATCACCGACGAATTGCTCGAAGACTACACGCATGGCCAATGGCGCCAGATCAGCGTGAAGGATGACAAGGCAATGGAGCAAGTCGAAGGCGTCAATAAGGTATTCGACGAGCAGATCAACGCGCTCAAGAAGCGTTTCGAAGACAAAGTCTCGAAGCTGCAACGCGGCGATGAACTGCCGCCGGGCGTTATGAAGATGGTCAAAGTGTTCGTGGCGGTGAAGCGCAAGCTGCAGCCGGGTGACAAGATGGCCGGTCGCCACGGTAATAAGGGTGTTATCTCGCGCATCGTGCCGTTGGAAGACATGCCGTACCTCGAGGATGGTACGCAGGTCGATATCGTTCTCAATCCGCTCGGCGTGCCTTCGCGTATGAATGTGGGTCAGATTTTGGAAACGCATTTGGGATGGGCTTCTGCCAATCTCGGCAAGCAAATCGGTCAGGTTCTAGACGCTTATCAGGTGCAAATGCGCCAGGGTAAGAAGGCGAGCCTCAACGAAGTGCGTGCGCAGCTGAAAATGTCCTATGGCGAGGAGGCCTACAAGCGCGATATTTCCGATCTATCGGATGACGAAGTGCTGGAGCTCGCGCACAACCTGCGCGTTGGCGTGCCGATGGCGACGCCAGTGTTCGATGGCGCGCGCGAAGCCGACATTGAGCGGATGCTGGACATGGCGGGTCTCGATAAATCAGGGCAATCGATGCTGACCGATGGTCGTACCGGCGAACCCTTCGATCGTCCCGTCACAGTGGGCTACATCTACATGCTCAAGCTGCATCATTTGGTCGACGACAAGATCCATGCACGTTCCATCGGTCCGTACTCGCTGGTCACCCAGCAGCCGCTCGGTGGTAAGGCGCAGTTCGGCGGACAACGCTTCGGCGAAATGGAAGTCTGGGCGCTCGAAGCTTATGGCGCGGCTTACACGTTGCAGGAAATGCTCACCGTTAAGTCGGATGACGTTTCCGGCCGTACCAAGGTCTACGAGTCGATTGTTCGCGGCGAAGATAACTTCGAAGCCGGCATTCCTGAATCCTTCAACGTCTTGGTCAAGGAACTGCGTTCACTTGGCCTGAATGTCGAGTTGGATCAGAAAAAACTGCTGACCGATCAAAGCGGCACGAATGACAACCAACCTCCGGCCCAGTTGCCGGAATCGGCTGAGTAATCGGCGCTTCAGGTGCGCTGCGTAGGTAACGGGTTAAAAGAATAAACCGGGAGTTAAAATGAACGACCTAATGAACATCTTCAATCAGCAAAGCGCCCCACAGGCCTTTGATCAGATCCGCATCTCGATTGCGTCGCCAGAGCGTATCCGCTCCTGGTCGTTCGGCGAAATCAAGAAGCCGGAAACGATCAATTACCGTACGTTCAAGCCGGAACGTGATGGTCTGTTCTGCGCCCGCATCTTTGGGCCAATCCGCGATTACGAATGTCTTTGCGGCAAATACAAGCGCATGAAATATCGCGGCATCATCTGCGAAAAGTGCGGCGTCGAAGTCACATTGCAGAAAGTTCGTCGCGAACGTATGGGCCATATCGAACTGGCGTCGCCGGTTGCGCATATCTGGTTCATGAAATCATTGCCATCGCGCGTCGGTCTCCTCATCGATATGACGCTGAAGGAACTTGAGCGCGTTCTCTATTTCGAAAACTTCATGGTTACGGAGCCGGGGCTGACCCCGCTCAAGCAAAAGCAATTGCTAACCGAAGAGGAATATCTCAAGGCGCAGGAAGAATACGGCGATGACGCCTTTACGGCGATGATCGGCGCGGAAGCGATCAAGCTGATGCTTTCTGGCATCGATCTGCATGAAGAGAAGGTCAAACTGCGGGAAGGTCTGGCGGAAACAGCTTCAGACGCCAAGCGAAAGAAGTTTGTTAAGCGCTTGAAAGTCGTGGAAGCTTTCATCGCATCGGGCGCCCGTCCAGAATGGATGATCCTCGATGTGGTTCCGGTTATCCCACCTGAATTGCGTCCGCTGGTGCCGTTGGATGGTGGTCGTTTTGCGACTTCCGATCTCAACGATCTCTATCGCCGCGTGATCAACCGTAACAACCGCTTGAAGCGTCTGATGGAACTGCGCGCACCTGATATCATCGTACGTAATGAAAAGCGTATGTTGCAGGAATCCGTCGATGCGTTGTTCGACAACGGCCGTCGTGGCCGCGTCATTACGGGTGCTAACAAGCGTCCCTTGAAGTCGCTGTCCGACATGCTCAAAGGCAAACAGGGCCGCTTCCGTCAGAACTTGCTCGGTAAGCGCGTCGATTACTCTGGCCGTTCGGTCATCGTTGTCGGTCCAGAACTCAAGCTTCATCAGTGCGGTCTGCCGAAGAAGATGGCGCTCGAACTGTTCAAGCCGTTTATCTACGCAAAGCTCGAACTTTACGGTATGGCGTCCACCATTAAAGCGGCAAAGCGCATGGTTGAAAAAGAACGTCCCGAAGTTTGGGATATTCTCGAAGAAGTTATCCGCGAGCATCCCGTTCTTCTGAACCGCGCGCCGACACTGCATCGTCTGGGCATCCAGGCGTTCGAGCCTGTGCTGATCGAAGGCAAGGCCATCCAGTTGCATCCGCTCGTCTGTACGGCGTTTAACGCCGACTTCGACGGTGACCAAATGGCGGTTCACGTTCCGCTGTCGCTCGAAGCACAGTTGGAAGCGCGCGTGTTGATGATGTCGACGAACAACATCCTCAGCCCCGCAAACGGCAAGCCGATTATCGTCCCTTCGCAAGACATCGTGCTCGGCCTCTATTACATCACACTCGCCCGCGACAGCGAGCCGGGTGAAGGTATGGTCTTCGCGAGTATCGGTGAAATCGAAGAAGCCTTGTTTAGCAAGGTCGTGACGCTCCACACCAAGATCAAAGCGCGTTATCACGGCGTTGACGGCGAAGGTAAACCTCAAACAACCCGCGTGGAAACCACGCCGGGTCGTATGTTGCTGTCCGAAATTCTGCCGCGCAATAAGAACGTACCGTTCAGCCTCATCAATCGCGTGCTGACGAAGAAAGACGTCACCAATGTTATCGACGTTGTTTATCGTCACTGCGGCCAGAAAGAAACTGTGCTGTTCGCCGATCGCATGATGGGCCTCGGCTTCCGTCACGCCTGCCGCGCCGGCATTTCCTTCGGTAAGGATGACATGGTCATCCCGCCTGCTAAGGGAACGCTGATCAAGAAAGCGCAAGATCAGGTCAAGGAATATGAGCAACAGTATCAGGACGGTCTGATTACCCGCGGCGAAAAATACAACAAGGTCGTCGACGTGTGGTCAACCTGCACCGAAGCGGTTGCTGCAGAAATGATGAAGGGCATTACTGATACAGGTAAAGGCAAGGTCAATGCCGTATATATGATGGCGCATTCCGGTGCCCGTGGCTCGGCAGCGCAGATCAAACAGTTGGCCGGTATGCGTGGTCTGATGGCGAAACCATCGGGCGAAATCATCGAAACGCCGATCATCTCCAACTTTAAAGAAGGTCTGACCGTTCTTGAATACTTCAATTCGACCCACGGCGCTCGTAAGGGTCTCGCGGATACCGCGTTGAAGACAGCGAACTCGGGTTATCTCACGCGTCGTCTGGTTGACGTCGCGCAGGACGCCATCATCACGGAACCGGATTGCGGCACTGAAAAGGGCCTCACCGTTAAGGCCGTGATCGAAGGCGGCGAAGTGATCGCACCGTTGTCGGAACGTATTCTCGGCCGCTCAGCTCTGGTTGATATCACCCATCCGAAGGATAACAAGGTTATTGTTCCGGCAGGCGAGTTGGTCGAAGAACAGCATATCGACCTGATCGATAAAGCAGGCATCGATATCGTTTCGATCCGTTCAGCCTTAACCTGCAAAACCGAAAACGGCGTTTGCGCGAAGTGCTATGGCCGCGATTTGGCCCGTGGCACGCTCGTAAATATGGGCGAAGCGGTCGGTGTTATCGCCGCGCAGTCCATCGGCGAACCCGGCACGCAGCTTACCATGCGTACCTTCCACATCGGCGGCGCCGCGCAACGTGGTGCGGAAGTCAGCTCGATCGAAGCGGGTTTCGATGCTAAGCTGCAGATCAAGAACAAGAGCGTCGTCAACAATAGCGAAGGCCGCCCGATTATTATGGCGCGGAATTGCGAGTTGGTGTTGGTCGACGACAATGGCCGCGAAAAAGCACGTCACCGTATACCTTACGGCGCCAAGCTGTTGGCCAATGAAGGCGACAAGGTCAAGAAAGGCCAGAAACTGGCCGATTGGGATCCGTATACGCTGCCGATTATTACGGAGCGCGACGGTATCGCCCATTACGCCGACCTGGTCGACGGTCTCTCGATCCGCGAAGTTATGGACGAAGCCACCGGTATTTCGTCGAAGAAGGTTACCGACTTCCGTCAACAGCCACGCGGCGCTGATCTGCGTCCTCGTATCGTCCTGCACGATGACAAGGGTGAAGTGATCAAGCTGCAAAGCGGTCTCGAAGCACGTTACTTCCTGCCTGTGGATGCCATTCTCAATGTCGACAATGGCACGCATGTGAAGGGGGGTGACGTTATCGCTCGTGTTCCGCGTGAAAGCACCAAGACCCGCGATATTACGGGTGGTCTCCCGCGCGTGGCCGAGTTGTTCGAAGCTCGCCGTCCGAAGGATTTCGCGATTATCGCGGATACCGACGGTCGTGTTGAGTTCGGTAAGGACTACAAGATGAAGCGTCGCATCATCGTTCGTCCGATGGACGAAGCGTTGGAGCCTCGTGAATATCTGATCCCGAAGGGCAAGCATATTGCCGTTCAAGAAGGCGATATGGTCACGAAGGGCGACCTTCTAATCGACGGTAACCCCGTGCCGCATGACATTCTGTCGGTCATGGGCGTCGAAGCTTTGGCTGACTTCATGATCAATGAAGTTCAGGAAGTCTATCGCCTCCAGGGTGTGAAAATTAACGATAAACACATCGAAGTGATCGTGCGTCAGATGCTGCAGAAAGTTGAAATCATCGATGCCGGTGATACGACTTATCTCGCGGGTGAATTGGCGGATCGCACCGAGTTCTTGGAGATCAACGAAAAGGCGGCACTGGAATCCCTGCGCCCTGCACAAGGCCGTGCCGTGCTGCAAGGCATCACCAAGGCTTCGTTGCAGACACGTTCGTTCATCTCAGCGGCTTCGTTCCAGGAAACGACGCGCGTTCTTACCGAGGCCGCTGTTGCGGGCAAGGTTGATACGCTCGAAGGCCTCAAGGAAAACGTTATCGTCGGCCGTTTGGTTCCGGCGGGTACGGGTTCGGTCGTCAATCGCCTGCGCCGTATTGCGGCGAAGCGCGACATTGATGCCGACAAGCTGGATGCCGAAAAGGCCGCCCAGCGTGCCTTGGCCGAAGCGCAGAAGGACGTAGCTTAACTGGATATCTCAGGCATAAAGGACGATAAAAATGCTGCTGGCAGCTGTTCCTGATATAGACCAAGAACTTCTTCAAGCTATAGAAGGGGGCGGCATGAGGAAAGTCGAGCAGCTGCTTAAGTTTGATTCAAATCGCACCATTCTGGCGGCGTACTCTGCTGCTATAGGGGTGCCTTTTACAAGTTTGGTAGATCTTGCGGTAAAACTAAGGAAAGCTTACCCTGAGTGTGCAATTCAAAAGCCCGAAGGCGAAGCGGGCCCTAGAGTAGGTTGAATTCATGACTGACGATCATCTAAACGCCAAGATTCAAGAAGTTCTGTCGGCGACCGGCGGCAACCGCCACGATGCGCAGAAACTGCTCATCACCAAGGCGGTGCGCGACCCTCAAC
>Ga0206921_10053_pt1 | contig 32398 bp, 33 predicted proteins | sample Alteio_BWOrgHeat_66_FD_152930 | JGI IMG/M metagenome (GOLD analysis project Ga0206921, IMG submission 152930) | Enriched cells from forest soil in Barre Woods Harvard Forest LTER site, Petersham, Massachusetts, United States -... | ecosystem: Environmental > Terrestrial > Soil > Temperate forest >...
CATCGTCCACCCCGGTAAAAGCCGCCTGGTCGCTTTTTTTATCGTACAACTGTATTTTATCCACCATATCGGCCCTGATATTCCGGGTCACCAATGTGGGGTCGTCGCCAAAAAATTCTTCACCATCAACCAAAACTTTATTCACGGCCTGGCCTTCGGCAGTAATCTTTCCGTCCTTATCAACTGTGATGCCGGGCAGTTGCTTCAGTAAGTCTTCCACCTTTGCGTTGGGCTGAATAACAAAAGCTTTGGCATTAAACTCGGTGGTATCGCCCTTAATCTTCATCTGTGAGGCGGTCCCCTTAACAATTACCTCCTGCAACAGGCGCGACTTAAGGGCCATACTGATGTTCCCAAGATCGCGCACCTGGTTTAGTGAATCAAGGCTAAACTCTTCGGTGTAGTCCGCATAGTCGGGGTACGAAACTAACAGGATAAATTTTCCCTTTTTAAGGCCGGACATTGAAAAAGAACCATCGCCGGTGGCATACGTAAATTTAACCAGGATGGAATCCTTTGCCTGCAATACCGCAACCGATGAAGTGCCCAACTTTACATGCTCAACGCTGTCGGCTATCACGCCTTTTACTGTGTAGCCTGCTTGGGCCGTGGCTGCTCCATAAAAAATGAAAACAAAAAAACCAAGTAAAATAGCGTGTTTCATGCGTTTGGGTAAGGTTGAATATGGATGATGTTGTTGGTTTTAACGTAATTTTTTAAAAATAATTCAAAGCGCCGCCCATTTCGTCGATCCGGCCGTGCTATAGACAGGTTGACGAACAATTTCGTTGCAGTGGCTGCATTTTTATTTCAGCAGCGCGCAATATTTTGCTTACGTTAATTAAATATCAAGGGCTGTCCGGTCCGTCGGTAATACCCAGGCCCATGGCGCCGTTTTGGGCATTAAAGTGCAATCCGAAATTAGGGTCTTCGGTAACACTAAATTTCATTGCGTAGTTTGGCTGTTCAAGGTATTTTAGTTTTAACCGGTCATGAAGTTCTTCGGGCTGTTTTTTGCCGTTTACCATGAGTGCGGAATTGGTCAGATTAAATTTAATTAAGTCGCTTTTGTCACTAATGACGTTGGCATTCACCAGGTCGGCAATAATGCCTGCTATAGGCGTTTGCAGGTCGATGCCTGGTTTAAAAGGATGTTGCTGCCTGAACTTTGAGTCCTGTTCTGCGAATAATGTTTGTTGCTGCTGAAAAATTCTTGTCCGCTTTTCATCCTGTTTAGTTGCAAAATCTCCCTGTTGCTTGATAAGTTGCTGACGCTTGTGGTCCTGATCAACAGCAAAAGCCTGTTGTTGATTGATGAGTTTCTGACGATTTTGGCCTTGATCGGCCACAAATGCCTGGGTAGGTTGTTGATAGTGCAATTTAAGGTCATTAGCTCTTACCCGCTGAAAATTCAGCATCCGCGCGTGGGGGTCGTGGTTATCAGCGTCAATAAATACCCCGGTACCGGTCATCTGAACCGGGCCATAATATAAGCCGTAATTTTTATGAACACCATATTTGGCCATTAGTTTTCGCTGCAGGGCGTCGGGTTGCTTTTGCCCGTTAACGATCAGTTCGGTGTCGGTCAGCCCAAACCATTTTACCGAGGCCGCATCAGGCACCACTTTTTCGTTCACAAGATCGGCAATTACGCCATGTGCCCGTTGTTCCTCCGCGTCGCGGCCGATACTATCGTCGTGCATTCTTTTGCGCATGGCTTCGGTTTTCATATACCTTGGCTCAGGCGACTGCCCGTCGGCGTATCGCTGTTTGTCATAAGGTTTTGGGTGTACCATATCCGCCGACTGACCTTTCGTAATATATTTTCCTTTATTATATCCTGCGGTATCCTTGTATTTAAATTTAACTGCCGGCGCATTTGCTTTGTAAGCAGCAATATCCTCAGATCTTATCCTCCGTTTCGTTGCAATTTCCTGGTCGATATAACTGATCATATACTGGAAACCCGCCAGCTTATCGTCCGCTATCTTTACACCATTCAATTCCATTGCCACTATTTTATTATTAGCTACAATAAAATGATACTTGTTGCCCTTATCGTCCATCGCGCTGATATCGTTATTGGCAAGGTCCTCATCGCTATGTTTAAATAATACACTTGTAAAGCGTAATGCGGTATCGGTTACCATGATGGTATCTTTTTCGCGCGCTCCCGGTTTGCTGTCGTTCTTGCGGCGGCCTGCAGGCAAAAGATGCATCGAAACGGTCATGGTTTTAGTAATAACCTTGCCTGACTTATTGGAGTATTTGATAGTCAGATGCCTGATTATTGGGTTATCTTTTGATATGGTGGTAAATGCCGTTAAAATGACCAATCCCACCGCCAGCACTGATTTTTCAGCAATGCTCAACCGTTTATTTTCCTGGCTGATCATCCGTCTGAGCCGGTCGCGCAGCTGGTTGCCCGAGCCAATGCTCATCGCATAACGTGCCTGGCTAAACTCGCCATAGCCGAACGAAAGTAACGCCTCCAGGTAATTGGCTTTGCGGTTCATACGGCTCAGTACCATATCGTCGCAGCATGCTTCGCGCTCGGTGCGGATAAGTGAGGATAGCCACAGCAGGCCGGGGTTAAAGAAAAACACGGTCTCCACCAGCCCTTGCAAAATATTCACCAGGTAGTCGCGGCGGCGGATGTGCGCCAGTTCGTGCCATAAAATACCATCCAATTGCTCCGGCGTAAGTTGAAATGCTATGCCTACGGGTAAAAGGATCATCGGTTTAAGCCAGCCCACGGCAACCGGCACCTTTACCAGTTCAGACTGCACCAGGCGGACTGCCCGCCCGATCCCGATCTGGCTGCTAAAAAGCGATAGCTTATGTTTAAGTTCTTCGGTTACATTACTGGTTTTATAATTCCGGATACGCTGGATGTACAGCAGGCCGCTAACCATTTTCAGGCTTTTCAGCACAAAAAACAGCAGCCAAACCATAAAGATGACACTCGTATTCTGGTTAAGGAATGCCTGCGCGGTGCTGAGTAAGGTTTCCTTTTGCGGCATACCCACCCCGTTAACAGCAATATTATGCTGAACATTTATTACCGCTGGCCGGCTATTAAACGTTACAGGCGACGACGCTGCTGAACCCGCTTCAAGGTAATAAGTAACGCCGATGGCGCACACAAATACTACCAGCAGGCTGCATAACAGGCGATAACGCAAGTTAGCTGCCGATTTGCGCGTGGTAGCGATAACAATGCCGCACAGCAGCGCAACGACCATCCCTATCCACAGCGAGTGGATCAGCGTCCAGCAGATGGCTTTCACTGCGCCATCAGAAATATATGGGGTCCATAATGAAGTATTCATCGTCTTATTGTTTTTGGTCCATTTTTTTGATCAATTCTTTAAACTCTTCCATTTCTTCGGCAGTAAGCTTTTTATTGCCGATCAGCTGCATCATCAGGTTGCTGGCCGAGCCGTTAAACAGGTTCTCAACTACCCTGTCCAGCAGGTAGCCTTTGGTTTTACCTTCTTCAACAGCAGCCTGGTAAATGTGGGTCATCTGGCTGGCGTCTTTTTTCAGCAACCCTTTCTCCACCATTATCTGCATCAGCTTCAGTGTCGACATATAAATTACCTGCCGTTTTTCGCGGTTCAGGTTATCATTCACAAAACGGGCTGTCGACGGGCCAAACTCCCAAAGTACCTGCAAAATCTCTAGCTCCGATTTTGTAGGTTCGGACGGAATGTTGTTTTGGCTTTTTGACTTATTCATAAATCAAACATAAGAATTAATTCTTATGTTCCAAATTTATTTAAGGGGATTATTTATAAGACACTCATAATGAGGTAAATAAAATAAGAAATATTTCTTATGATGGAGATAAATAGAGGTTTGGGTCGAAAAAGATGAGAAAAAAGGGAAATATTACTTATTATACCTCGTCATCGTCAACTCGCTCCCCACGGTCACAAAACTCTTCACCATTTCAATTGAGCGGTCGATCAAGGCAGGCAGTTCAGGCAGTTCCTCTTTATCAAAGCCATTCAATACATAATCCACCTGGCGGCCTTTGGGGAAGTCGCTGCTAACGCCAAAACGGAGACGGGCATATTCATTATGGCCAAGGGTGGCTTCGATATGTTTTAAACCATTATGGCCGGCCGCGCTGCCTTTGGGCTTTAACCGGAGGGTGCCAAAAGGCAGGGCAATGTCATCAACCAATACCAATACGTTTTCTGCAGGTATTTTTAGCATTTTCATCCAGTAGCTAAGCGCCTTGCCACTGTTATTCATATAGGTTGTTGGTTTGATGAGGTACAGCGTACGCGCTTTATGCTTCACCTCGGTATAATACGCCAGGCGCTGCATGTAAAACTTCTCGCCTTCCTGTTTGGCCAGTTCATCCAATATCATAAAACCGATGTTATGCCGGGTATCGGCATATTCGGGCCCTATGTTTCCTAAACCAACTATCAGATAATTCATGCCCCCTGGCCCCCTAAAGGGGGAATTTAAAAAATTTTAACTTTTATAGCGATCTGTTTTAAACTATCAGTGTTCGAAAGACCCAAAAAACGTCTTTTGTCATTCTGAACGCAGTGAAGAATCTTCTACAGTCGACAGGTCAGCAGTATACTTATCGCGTTTAGAAGATCCTTCGCTATCGCTCAGGATGACAAATAAATAAAATTTTCAATCTTTCGAACGCCCAATGTTTTAAACCCATCGTTATTATGATGCGAAGATATTACTTTCAAACAAAAACAGCGATAAGTATAAACCTATCGCTGTTAATTTTTTAACCCGTTGTATTTCCCCCTTTAGGGGGCCAGTGGGTTTATTTTTTACCACCTGCAGCAGCTTCCTGCTCAGCCTGGCGCAATGCACGTGAAGTAGTTACCGAAACAATGGTATCTTCTTTTGCATTGGTGATAGTCAGTTTGTCGACTTTCAATTCGCCAACTTTTACTGATTTACCAACTTCCAAAGCTGCAATGCTTACTTCAATAGCATCCAAATGATCTTTTGGTAATGCCTTGATACGCAGCTTGCGTAATTTTTGTACCAGTTTACCACCGGTTTTAACACCTGGCGAAGTTCCGGTTAATTTAACAGGGATCTCGATGGTGATCGGTTTCTTTTCGTCAAGTAACAAAAAGTCAACGTGGATGATCTGCTCAGTTAATGGATGGAACTGAAGATCTTTAATGATCGCCTGTGATTTTGCACCGGCAATTTCTAAGTTGATGAAATGAACAACCGGTGTATAAACTACGGCTTTCAAATCAGCTGCGGACACTGCAAAGTGGGTTTGGGTAGCCCCACCGTAAAGTACTGCCGGCACCAGGCCCTGGTAACGCAGTTCTTTAGCGTCTCGTTTCCCTACGTTCTCTCTTGGAGAACCGCTAATAGCAATTGATTTCATTTATTTGTTTAAATTAAGTCCATCGTCCAAAGACCATGGTATTGTATATATTACTTGTATTATTTCAATTCATGCCATGGACTATCGACCATGGTCCATGGACCAATTAGTCCACCTTAAACAACTGGCTTATCGAGCCATGTTCGTTTACGTTCATTATCGCTTTGGCAAACAGGTCGGCAGTACTTAACACCCTGATCTTGCTGCTTTGATGCTTTAGCGGAATGGTATCTGTAACGATCAATTCGGTTAATACCGAGTTTTCTAACGTTTCGTAAGCCTTGCCTGACAATACCGGGTGTGTACAAACCGCGCGAACGCTGCGTGCACCACGCTCCATAATTAACCCGGCTGCTTTGGCCAATGTACCTGCGGTGTCGCAAATGTCATCAATCAGTACGATGTCCTGGTCGGTAACATCCCCTATCAATGTCATCGATTCAATTTCGTTGGCGCGTTTACGGCGTTTGTCGCAAATTACCACTTCGGCATTAAAGTATTTGGCGAATGAACGAGCCCTGTATGAGCCGCCCATATCCGGCGAGGCAATGGTTAAATTACCCAGGCCAAGGCTTTTAATATACGGCACAAATATGATCGACGCATCCAGGTGATCAACCGGGATATCAAAAAATCCCTGGATCTGCGCAGCGTGCAGGTCCATGGTCATAATGCGGTTAATGCCTGCTGCAACCAAAATATTGGCTACCAGCTTTGCACCGATGGCAACACGTGGTTTATCTTTCCTGTCCTGGCGGGCCAAACCGAAATAAGGGATAACCGCAGTTACATAATGGGCAGATGCACGGCGGGCGGCATCGGTCATCATTAATAGCTCCATCAGGTTATCCGTGGGCGGGTTGGTGCTCTGGATCAAAAAAACATCACATCCGCGTACCGAATCGTTAAAATGCGGCTGAAATTCGCCATCGCTAAAGCGCGAAAGAACAACGTCACCCAGTTCCTGCCCATAATGTGCAGCAATATTTGTCGCCAGTACCGTAGTGCCGGAACCCGCAAATAACTTAATGGGATTAAATTGTAAAGGCATTTTTTTGATTTTCGATTTCGGATTTTGGATTTCGGATTTGGTTAATCTTCAATCGGATACTCCGGGTTGCCAGTTATTATAAAAACAATTTCGGATTTCAGTTATTCAAACCAGACATACATCCGAAATTGAACATCCGAAATCCGAAATAAATTCTTGTTGCCCGACCAGGATTCGAACCTAGACAAACGGTACCAAAAACCGTCGTACTACCATTATACTATCAGGCAATCTCCTCAGGACAGTTAGCCTCTCCAAAAAGGAATGCAAATATAGGACGTTTTTTGAGAAGTTAAAAGGTTTTTTTTAAAAGCGCAAAAATGAGATAGCAACAGCGCCCCTCCGGGTATTTTTATTGTGTTTTTTTAGCGAATTTAGTGTTTCTGCAAAAACCATTAAATGTGCACGTTGTTTGTTACCAATTGATCATTTCAAACGATATGATGTAACTTCTATTAAATTAACCAATAAATTTTAAAGCTATGGGCACCCAGGATGAAAAAAAAACTGCGGGAGAAGGCAAAGAAAAACATTTGAAAGGAACACGTGAGGAATGGCTGGCGGCCCGGCTTGACCTGCTTAAAGCGGAGAAGGAGCTTACGCACCTTGGCGACGAAGTAACAAAGCGACGACAACAGTTGCCCTGGGTGCGGATTGACAAAGCCTATAAATTTGATACCGCTGATGGCAGCGCCTCGCTGGCCGATCTTTTTAAGGGACGCTCACAGTTGATCATTTACCACTTTATGTTCGGGCCGGATTATACGGCTGGTTGCCCTCACTGTTCGGCAATTGCTGACGGGTTCGACGGGGTCCATATTCACCTGGCCAATCACGACGTTGCGTTCTCCGCCGTGTCGCGTGCGCCTTTAAACAAGCTGCTGGCCTACGAAACACGGATGGGCTGGACATTCCCCTGGGCTTCTTCGTTTGGCAGCGACTTTAATTTTGACTTTAACGTATCACTCACCGAACAGCAACAAAGGGACGGTAATGTTGAATACAATTACCGGCGTGAAGCGCCAATGCCGGCAAATACTACCGGTGGCGATATTATTAATGAAATTTCTGCTTCGGCAGGTACAGATATGGCTACATTCATCCGCGAACGGCCGGGCATGAGCGCATTTGTACTTGAAGACGGCGTGGTGTATCACACTTATTCTGCCTATGCGCGCGGGCTTGACGTACTTTGGAACGTTTACCAATGGCTTGACAGGGCGCCAAAGGGTCGAAACGAAAAGGGCTTCTGGATGCACCGTCATGACGAGTACTAGCGCATCCGCTAAATAGGATAAAAGTCGGACGCGCCGCCCAAAAAGTAAAGTCGTGCGCTAACAATAGTACTGGAAAAACTAAAGGGTAATTGGGGATCTAACAATGAAAACACCGAAAAATATCGACATATTATTTGTCGCCGGTTTTGGGCCGATCGTTCAGGATCCGGCCGCAAGCCGCAAGTTCTATGCTGAAATATTGGGAATATCGTTCGAGGAAGATGCCAGCGGCTACTTATATACGGCCGGGTTAGATGGCGTGAAGCATTTCGCCCTTTGGCCCGTTTCACAAGCGGCTCAGTCGTGTTTTGACACAGATCACTGGCCCGATGACCTGCTCATTCCGCAGGCATGGATGGAATTTGACGTGGCGGACATTGAAAAAGCCACTGCCGAGCTGAAGTTGCAGGGCTATAAGTTGTTGGTTGCGACTCGAAAAGAGCCCTGGGGCCAGATCGTTACGCGGCTGTTGGGACCGGAAGGCCTGCTGGTGGGGATAACCCATACGCCGGCGATGCGGAAGTGAATTCCGGCATGTTCCATGGCTGGGGTTGGTGTGCGGATGCTAGCGGCGCGACCTGGTGGGCTGGCCTTCCAGCCATCGGTTCATCAAGCATAAATAACATTTAACAAAGTATGGTTTCAGAAACCGCTTCCAAACAAACTTTTTTTGGCATCGCCACATTGCTCTTCGCGGCAAGCGTGGCAGTCACGATTGTGTGGGGCATCTCCATGTCTGCCATGGACGGAATGCCGATGCCCGGCGGATGGACAATGTCGATGACCTGGATGACCGGGCCAGGCTGGCTAGGTGCTATGCTGTCGTTTCTCGGGATGTGGTTTGTGATGATGGTAGCAATGATGATGCCTTCGCTTGTGCCTACGCTGTGGCGCTACCGGCAAGCTATCGGCGGTGCTAATCAAACACACTCGGGCTGGATGATCACCCTGGCGGGCTTGGGGTATTTCGCCGTGTGGACAGTGTTCGGCATCGTAGCCTACCCACTGGGCATCGCGTTGGCAGTACTCGAAATGCAGACCCCAGCGTTGTCGCGGGCCGTCCCCATCGCAATCGGCTTTATTATTTTAATTGCGGGCGCGCTTCAGTTTACCCAATGGAAAGCGCATCACCTGGTTTGCTGCCGGGAAACACCCACGCATAGCTGCACCTTGCCGGCGCCTGCAAGCTCTGCATGGCGACACGGACTGCAACTCGGCTGGCATTGCAGTCGCTGTTGTTTCGGTTTGATGGTGATCCTGTTAGTGGTTGGTGTAATGGATCTGCGTGCAATGTTCGTTGTGGCGATAGCCATCACGCTGGAGCGCCTGTTGCCGGCCGGCGAGCGCGTCGCCCGCTTTACTGGCGGTGTTGCTATAGCCGCTGGGATATTTCTGATCGCCCGGGCAGCCGGGCTTGGGTAGTGCGGCTAAAAAATCCTGCAGCATTAGTTCAGCCTTTTTTAACAGAAATTTAACGCCCCTGCAAAAACCATTAGACGCTGCAGCTGTTTTCCTATTAATTAACCATTTTAATTAACATATAAAATTCAAAGTTATGAGTACCCAGGTTGAAACCATGAATGCACAGGAAGTTGCAAACAGGCTTGTACTGTTGTGCCGCGAAGGGAAAAATGTTGAAGCTATTAACGAATTGTACGATGACAATATAGTGAGCCACGAACCCAAAGGTTCGCCAATGAAAGAAAAAGTTGGTAAAGAGGCGGTTTTAGACGCCACAAATCAGTGGTTCGATTCGCTTGAAGAATTGCACAACGTTTATATTTCGAACCCGATTGTTGGGGATACATTTTTTGCTTGCACCATGAAGATTGATGCAACCTATAAAGAACATGGCCGGAATGAGATGAACGAGCTATGTGTGTATGAGGTTAAAGACGGCAAAATTATTAGCGACCATTTCTTTTATCATACGGGAAATTAATAGTGCTAAAGATAAATATCAAAGAAAGGGGTCCTGCCCCTTTCTTTATTTCAGTTATGTGGATATTGAACGGTTCGGTCCTCTCCAAAACATCATTTTTACGTGATATGTTTATGTTTAGGTCTTTAACTAAACCTGGTTTACAAAAATTGATAACCCACCGATAAGCTAAGCGCCCTGTTTTTTACTTCCGAATTGTGCTGGTTATAGATATTTTTCAAGCCAAGGACATAATCAACGCTAAACAAAAAACCATTTTTAAGGCTGAAGCCGGCCAACGCGTTTAAGCCTAAATCTGTCCCGCTAAAATCATCAGCACTGCCGAAGTTTATTTTGCTGGATCGGTAATCAGTAACCGCTCCATCTGTGACGGTAATTAGTCTTCTTCCACCCGATATGGCAAGCCCGTAATAGGGTCCGCCGCCAAAAAACAATTTAACCGACCCTAAAGGAATGTGATACAAAAGATTTACGGGCACCTGCAGGTAGTTATATGTTGCCTGACCCTTAAGCGTAACGACCGACGATTGCGGCTGGGTTTGTGTAAACGTTGAACTGGTGTTATAGCCATATGTGGCAAAAAAAACGCCAGGTTCAATAACTATTTTATTAAATCCAAAATCGGCAAATACGCCACCTTTGAAGCCTGAATAATTTGAAACGGTTGAAGTTGTGGGACCAAGATCGGCAGTTGACGCATTCCATCCGGCATTGATGCCAAATTTTACTGTTTGTGCTAATAGTTGCTGCATTGATGCGCTCAAAAAAATTAAAAGGAATATTTTTTTCATGACAAGTTTTATATAGCACTAAAACAGTACAAAATCTCTTTTATTATTTAAAACTAAAAATTTAGTTTTATTGAAATTCCGAACAAGGAAAATTATTGCGATCCGGAAAACATGGCCGCATAAAACCTGCGGGCATAAAAAAAACCGCCTTTTAAAGAGACAGCTTCCTTTTATATAAGGCAATTCTTAACCCTCAATCACCACGCCCATCGAGCAGAATTTGTTGATCCGTTCTGTTACCAGTTCATCAACATTCTTTTCCTTTAATATTTTAAGGTCTTTTAACAACTGCTTTTTTAGGGTGGCGGCCATGGCAACCGGGTCCTGGTGAGCGCCGCCGAGCGGTTCTTTTATTACGCCGTCGATCAGCTTGTTTTTATACATTTCGGTCGAGGTGAGCTTTAATACTTCGGCTGCACGTTCCTTATTTTCCCATGTTTTCCATAGGATGGTGGAGCAGTTCTCAGGCGAGATCACCGAATACCAGGAGTTTTCGAGCATCATTACCTTGTCGCCGATAGCAATACCCAACGCGCCGCCGGATGCACCTTCACCAATAATTACGCAAATAATGGGTACTTTTAAAACCGACATTTCCATCAGGTTACGGGCAATCGCCTCGCCCTGCCCACGTTCTTCTGCTTCAAGGCCAGGGAAAGCTCCGGGAGTATCTATCAGCGTAATAACCGGTTTGTTGAATTTTTCGGCCAGTTTCATCAGCCGCAAGGCTTTACGGTAACCTTCGGGATTTGGCATACCAAAATTACGATACTGCCGGTCCTTAGTATTTTTTCCTTTTTGGTGGCCGATAAACATGGCAGTTTGCCCGTTAATGGTACCGAAGCCGCCCACTATCGCCTTATCATCGCCAACAGTCCTGTCACCATGTAATTCGATAAAATCATCGCACATCAACTCCAGGTATTGTAAAGTATAGGGCCTTTCGGGGTGACGGGAGATCTGTACCTTTTGCCAGCCGCTAAGGTTGGCATATATTTCGTGGCGGGTTGTTTCGAGTTTATTTTCCAGTTCGGCGATAGTTGCCGACATGTCCAATTTATTCTTGTCTTCAACCTGTTTCACCTTTTCGATCTGCTGCTGCAGGTCGGCAAGGGGCTTTTCAAAGTCAAAAGTTATCTTCATGTATTTAACTTTATTAGGGGGCGCTAAATTAACTAAAACTAATGTTATTTTTCAATTAGCTTTATGTAAACCTTTATACCGCTTTAATTGCTGTGGTGTCAATAGTGTTTTTGTAGCTAAACATGCTTGTAATATAGCGTTCCTGAGTTCGCCCTGGTACAACCCGTAACGGTTAGTATAAAATATCAGCGAACCGTTATCCAGTCGGTTGTATCTAAAAATACTATCTAAAGTACGCTCGTTATTAATGATAATAAGGCCCATTTCCAACTTTTTGCGGCGTAATTCTTTGGCCATCGCTGTCAGTTTTGTTACCTGCTCTTTATTCAAACCCAATTCGTCTTTAAATTTCAGCGCTTTATCGGGCAGTGGAAAACCATTCATCTCGCCCGCTAATGACATGCCCGAAAGATCCTCGCCGTGTAGTAATGCACTGTATTCCACATCGCTTAGCGTTTTTACTTGGGAATTGACGATTGCAGTATCGGGCGTGGTTTGGGCGCCTGCTTTGCAACAAAAGATCAGCATGATGCCAGGCAATAACAATTTCTTCACAGTTATCATGTCCAAATGTGCAATTATTGGGGAATTAATCAACAAATTAATTAAAAGCCTAACAACCGACCGGTGCCGATGTTTTTGATCATACCACATGAACGCGCGATATAATTTTTTTTCGTTTATCCGCTTTTATCAATTAAGACATAAATATGAGATCAGTGCCAAAGTATATCCATTTCCCATTTTCCTTTTCGAAAAATATCACTGAAGTATAGCCCGCCTTACCACCCCATGCCCTGGAAAAATAAAACAGCGCTCTTTTTCCGTCACTCACCACTGCCGACAAGTCGATAAGGTAAGCCGGGTCCCGGTATTTTGTTTCGAATTTACCCCACGCCTTTGTTAATGATCCGCGGCCATTAAAGATTTTGTGGTAGGCCTCGTCGCTGATAAGCGTTACATGAAGATCGGGTGAAAATTGATTCGCAACAACGAATCGCTCGCTCATTTTTTCTTCCAACTGTAGCATCAATCCAAGCCACGTTGTGTCTGCCTTTATCTTCTGCATGATAGAGTCGTATTGCTTATTACCAGACAGTAACTTATTACCGCCCTGGTACCAACGCCTCAGAATTTTCACCGAACGGGAAATGCCCGGATCGATTGTCCGGCCGTAATCTGTTGACGCGCGGACGACGAAACTTGCGCCCCCATCAACTTCCGCTTTAACAGAATGAAGATATTGGGCGTACATTTCGTATTTCTCCTGTTCAGTTTGAGCGAATAACCACGCCGGTGCAATAAACAATAGTAACCCGATGATTGCTTTTCTCATAGCTTAAAAAATATTTTTTTCTTATACAAAAAATAACACATAAGCCATTCCAAACCAAAAACACAAGTGGCGGCCACCAGTGCTTTTATTAATTCACCTGCATTTACCCAACTTAAAACCCCGTTCGATATAAAAGTGATATAGCCGGTAAACCACCTGTCGCCCACAATTTCGAAAAACAGGTAAATAAAAAGGGAATTCATACCCACGACGGTAAAAAACGTTAAGTTTTTGCGGTGGCCCTTTATGTCAACCCACCAATACGCGAGCGCCAAAAACCACAAACACCAGCCTAAGGATACTATGGTGAACGATGTGGTGGCTATCCTTTTGATGATGGGCGTAATGCCAAATTCATCCAGACCAAAACCGATAACCAGGCAGATGAGCCCCAATATCATTAAAGTTCGTAATTGATTTTTACCGTTGATCAATAATTTCCCCACCAGCGCACCGGCAATAGTATGCACCGCTGTGGGGATGCAGTTAATGGCTACCCAGCCGCCTTTGTTAATTTTATTCATCAGGATAATATCTACATAATTGCCAAAGTTATGCTGATCGGTAAATGGCATATTAAAACCCGGCATATTGGTAAAGCGATACAAAACTTCTGTAAGCAGCAATAATCCTACACAAACGCCTACCTGCGCCAGGTTGCTCCACCTGAAGATGAGAAACGCAACCAGGGTGGTAAACGATAGTTGCGTAAGCACATCCCATAACTCAAAGCTTAAACCTTTTGGCCTTACCGCATAATCAAATACTCCCCAAAAGAAAAGCAAGCCGCAGCGTTTCAGTATTTTTTTAAAGGATTGCTTCCATGTTACGCCATTTTCCCATTGTTTTGTGAGCGAAAATGCCATAGCCACACCCGCCATAAACATAAACGCCGGCTGCACCAGATCCCAAAAGTGAAGCCCATGCCAGGGATGATGGGTAAATTGTATGGTGAAATGGTTAAAGACCTGTCCTTTTGAGTGATCGTTTAAATAATCATAGATCCCCGTTGATTCAATTGCCAGCAGCACCATGATAAAACCGCGCAAAAAATCAAGCGAAAGCAATCGCCCCGTTAAAGGTGTTGTTATTGGGGTTGCGGGCATTGTAAAGGAGGTTTTTAAATTTAATTCAAGGTAGGAATTAATTTTAACCTATTGTCATTTCGACAAGGAACGAGGAGAAATCTATACATCTGCCATTCCGTATCCAAGCGAAGATGTTTATGTATAGATTTCTCGCTTTCGCTACCCATGACAAGTTTTTATTCAATTCAGGATGTTTTTACCTCGTCCCCCCTCAGTTCCCAAACCTTTTCAGCGTAAAATAAAACCTGCTGCCTCCGCCAATTTCGCTTTCAACGCCTATTTTACCGGCCTGGGCCTCGATAAAATCTTTGGCAATGGCCAGGCCGAGGCCCGTGCCGGTTTGTTCGGTTGTGGCGCCGGGCACCTTAAAATACCGGTCGAAGATCCTCGATAAATATTTTCTGTCAATCCCCCGGCCATGATCCTGCACCGAGAATTCGATCTCGTCTGCTTTATATATCTTAACCACCAAATCAACTACCGATTTCTCGTGACTGTATTTTATAGCATTCGAAAGCAAGTTAATGAGCACCCAGGTTGTTTTGTCCAGGTCGGCCCGTACATCCGGCAGGCTTTCCGCGCAATGCACCTTTATCGTAACCTGTTTTTGTTCCGCAGCGGTTTTCAGCGCTTTTACCGCATAGTCAACTATATTACGGGGGTGTGTACTGCCAAAATTCAACTGAAGCTTTCCGGTTTCAACCTGGGCCATATCCAATAGCTCGCCGGTTATTTGCAGCAGCCTGCGGGCATCTTCGTCGATATTCTCCAGCAGTTGCCGTTGTTCGGGGTTTACGTCTCCTATCCGGTTATCCTCCAGCAATTTCAGGCTCATTTTTATGGAGGATATGGGCGTTTTTAATTCGTGCGAGATGGTAGCGATAAAGTTGGTTTTGGCATCATCCAACTGTTGATATTCGGTTATGTTTTTAAGGATGATCACTTTTCCGATTACCTTTTCATTGTTAAATACCGGCAGCACTTCTTTTGTATAATAGCTTTCGCGGCCGTCGGCAAATATTTTCATTTTTTGCTGATCGGTAACCAGCAGGTTCCGCAGCAGGTCGTTCTCCAGGGAAACATCCGGCGCATACCTGCCGGTGAGCTTTTTTTCGGGTATGCCGATCAGTGTGCTGGCCACTTCATTGGCAAAAATGATGATCGATTTTTCATCCAGCCCAATAATGGCATCATGCATCGAATTGATAATAGTTTCAATTCGTTTCTTTTCGAACAATATACTGGCCAGGTTGCTGTGTTCGTATTCATCCAGCTTGGTGGTCATGGTATTAAAAGCCTGGCCCAATTCGCCAAATTCATCGTTCGATTTAAAATTGAGTTGCTGGTGATAATTTCGTTTCGATACTTCTTTTATCCGTTCCGTGAGCTCTTTTATAGGGTTAGCAATATACCCGGGGAAATTCACCACAAAACTGAAGGCCACCAAAAACAGGAATGAGCCCACAAAAGCTACAAGTAGTGTTGCATTATTTGAGGTATCAATTGCCCTGGCATATTTGCGTTCAATAGCATTCATGTTTACCTGTATAATGCCATACAATAGCTTTTTCATTTCGGTGTGTAAAGCTGTTGTTTTATCGGAATTAGCATTCTGGAGTTTTAGTAGTTCGAATTTTGCACGAAGCGAGTCGGCAAACTGCTGCTCACCTTTTTCAGTAATATCGTGTTCTTCTTTATATAAATTATCTTCAAAGACCTTAAGCTGGCCGGGGTTTAAAACACCGGGGCTTGCGTCGAGCGCGCTACCCATATTTTTTGAAAACTGGAGGGATTCGTAATTATCCTTCAATATGTTTTTAGCGTCAGCAGAAAGCCGGTTCAGGAAATAGATCGACAGTCCGCAGCAAATAATAGCCAGCAGGAACAAAAAGCTGATGCCGATGCGGAGTTTATTTTTAATGGTCATTATGATAGTATTACAAGATCAATATCTGTTTTTGACATTTTATTAAGCAATTGGGTAAAAACAGCCGTTTTCATTACCAACTGGTAAAATTTAAAGTGGGGCTTGCCAAGGCATATCGTGGTAACTTCATATTTCTCGGCCGTCTCCCAAATTGTTTTGGCGATGTTATTGCTTTTCACCCTTAATACCTCGGCCCCCAATTGCGTGGCCAATTTTAAATTATTTATCAGGTGCCGCTGCGCAGCAAGGTTTATTTTGTCACTGCTCTCGTTGGAAGTTTGCACATACAGCAAATACCACTGTGAGTGATAATACGAAGCGAGCCTGGCGGTCTTCCGGATAATAATTTTTGCAGATTCTTCATTCGTACTGATGCAGGCCAAAAATAATTCGGGGCGCAGTTTTATATTTTTAGGTATCTCGGTATTTATTTTACGCACCACCTGGTTGGCCACCTCTCTAAGTGCCAGTTCGCGCAGCTGCAAGATCCTTTCGGCCTGGAAAAAATTATTTAAGGCCTGGGGGATCTTTTTTTCATCGTATATTTTCCCTTCCTTTAAACGTCCCACCAATTCATCTGCAGTAAGATCAATATTCACCACCTCATCAGCCATTTGCAATACCTTATCCGGTATGCGCTCGTTGATGGACGCGCCTGTGATCTTCTCAACTTCTTCATTCAGGCTTTCAATGTGCTGTATGTTTACCGCGCTGATCACGTTTATACCTGCATTTAAAATATCCATTACATCCTGCCAGCGTTTTTCGTTCTTGCTGCCTTCAATATTGCTATGGGCCAGTTCATCTACAACTACTACCTCCGGGTGCAGGTTAATAATGGCGTTCAGGTCCATCTCTTCCAGTTCCTTGCCTTTATAAAACAACTTTCGGCGCGGTATTATCGGCAAGCCTTCCACCAACGCTTCTGTTTCTTTGCGTTTGTGTGTTTCAACATAACCTATCTTCACGTCAATGCCATTACGCATCATCGAACGGGCTTCCTTTAGCATCCGGTAGGTTTTGCCCACACCGGCGCTCATGCCTATATAGATCTTGAACTTCCCCCGCCTCGACCGCTTGATCAGATCGAGGAAATGTTCAACAGATTGCTCTTTATTTTCTTCGTTCATAATTCGTTGTAAAGGTTGTACAAGTTGTAAAGGTTGTAAAAGTTAGTCGATTTTAATTTCAACATTTACAACACGTACAACTTTTTCCAACTTAACATTCAAAACCTTATAAAGGGGGTGCAAGCACCCCCTTTTGTACGCGAACTTCAATCAAACCAAACTATAATTAACAAACAATAATTAATTATAATAAAATAGCCCGCGTTTGTCGTAAAGCATAACTCAATATAGCCGTTTCGAGCGTTGTCATGCTGAGCTTGTCGAAGCATGCGGGCAAAGGCCTTTACGCGCGCCCTTCGACAAGCTCAGGGTGACCCCCTTTTTTATTTTTTCAACTCGTCCAAGGCCACGTTCATTTTCAAAACGTTAACTTTTGATGGCCCGAACAAGCCCAAAACCGGCCCCTCGGTATTATCGGCAATTATTTTTTCAACCTGGGCAGCAGCGATATTGCGCACTTTGGCAATCCTTGCCACCTGAACCTCGGCGCCCGCTGGCGACAGATCAGGGTCCAAACCTGAACCCGACGACGTAACCAGTTCGGCGGGGATATCCCCACGTTTTACAGTTGGGTTGTGTACCATAAAAGTGTCGATCAGTTTTTCAACGCCTTTCAGGTAATCCGGGTTCGATGGGCCTTTGTTTGAACCGGCGCCCGCATCTGCCTGGTAGTTAGCGGCAGACGGGCGCGACCAGAAATATTGATCTTTAGTAAATTTCTGGCCGATGTTGGCGTAACCAACAACCCGCCCTTTGTAGGTAACGGTAACGCCGTCACCTTGTCCCGGTGTAAACTTTCCGATGCCGGCTATTACCAGCGGATAAAGGCCGGATAATAGTACTAACAATACAATTGTTATTCTTAGTGAAGGCAAAAAATACGTTTTCATTTCTATTATGATTAATGTTAATTAGATTAAAATGCCGACCAATAGGTCGATTAATTTGATACCTATGAACGGAACCAATATACCGCCCAAGCCATAGATCAGCAGGTTACGACGCAATAAAGCGCTGGCGCCTATCGGTTTGTATTCAACTCCCCTTAAAGCCAATGGGATAAGCATTGGGATAATAATGGCGTTGAAGATCACGGCTGATAGTATCGCAGATTGCGGGCTATGCAGGTCCATAATATTCAGCGACCTTAACGCCGGGATAGAAACCATGAACAAAGCCGGAACGATAGCGAAGTATTTAGCCACGTCATTCGCAATGGAGAAAGTGGTTAAAGTACCACGGGTCATCAGCAACTGCTTGCCTATTTCAACTATCTCGATCAGTTTGGTAGGGTCATTATCCAGGTCCACCATATTACCGGCTTCTTTCGCGGCCTGTGTACCGCTGTTCATGGCTACACCCACATCGGCCTGGGCCAAAGCCGGTGCATCGTTTGTACCGTCGCCCATCATGGCTACCAACTTGCCGCCCTGTTGCTCGGCTTTAATATAGTTCATTTTATCTTCGGGCTTAGCCTCGGCTATAAAATCGTCCACACCCGCTTTGTTGGCAATAAATTTAGCGGTCAAAGGGTTGTCGCCGGTTACCATTACGGTTTTTACACCCATTTTGCGCAGGCGTTCAAAACGTTCGGCAATGCCGGGTTTAATGATGTCCTGTAATTCAATTACACCCAGGATCTTTTCATTTTGCGATACCACCAGCGGTGTGCCACCGTTTGACGAAATCTCTTTTACGCTTTCTTCTGTATCCGCCGGAAAAGGGTTTCCTGCTTTTAAAGCGATGTTGCGGATGGAATCGAATGCTCCTTTGCGGATGCGCGACCCGTCCGGCGTATCCAGACCGCTTGAGCGGGTTTCGGCGGTGAATTTAATAAATGTTGAGCCTTCAGGAACTTTCGCAGTTACTTTGGTGGCACCTGTTTCTCCCAGTTCAACAATTGATTTACCTTCCGGGGTTTCATCAGCCAGTGAGCTTAAAACGCAGGCGGTAACAAAGTCTTTTTCGTTTACGCCATCGGTTGGATAAAAATTAGTTGCCTTGCGGTTACCAATAGTGATGGTACCTGTTTTATCCAAAAGCAGGGTATCCAAATCGCCCGCGGTTTCAACCGCTTTACCCGATTTGGTGATCACATTGGCACGCAATGCCCTGTCCATCCCCGCAATACCGATGGCCGATAAAAGGCCACCGATAGTTGTGGGAATTAAACAAACGAACAAAGAGATAAATGCCGCTATGGTGATAGGGGTATTGGCATAATCGCCAAATGGTTTTAAGGTAACGCATACGATCACAAAGATCAGCGTAAAACCTGCAAGCAATATGGTTAATGCAATTTCATTTGGTGTTTTTTGGCGTGATGCACCTTCAACAAGTGCGATCATCTTATCCAGAAAGCTTTCGCCCGGCTGAGTGGTCACCATAACTTTTATCCTATCCGACAAAACTTTTGTACCCCCGGTTACGGATGATTTATCACCGCCTGACTCGCGGATCACCGGAGCAGATTCACCGGTAATGGCCGATTCATCAATCGTAGCAATACCTTCAATGATCTCGCCATCGGTTGGGATATTATCGCCGGTTTCGCAGATAAAAATATCGCCTTTCCGAAGTAAGGAGGACATTACTGTCTTTTCCTTACCGTCAACCAATAGACGGGCAGGTGTTTCCTCGCGGGTTTTCCGCAGGCTTTCGGCCTGGGCCTTGCCGCGTGCTTCGGCTATGGCTTCAGCAAAGGTTGCAAATTGAACAGTAAGATATAAAACGATGAATATAGTCAGGTTGTAAGCAAAACTTCCCTGTGTTTTATTGAACAGTGAGAAAATTGTTACCACCAGCATTACTGCCGCGCCGATCTCCACGGTAAACATTACCGGGTTACGGAATAATAAACGGGGGTTCAGTTTAGTGAAAGAATGCCTGAAGGCCTCTCTCACCTGATCGCCCTGGAATAATGTATTTTGATTTGATCTCATGATTGATTCTTTCTAAAAATTATTTAATGTTAAAGTGTTCGGCAATTGGCCCTAGGGTCAATGCCGGGAAGAATGATAATGCGGCAACAATAAATATTACGGCCAATATCATGATCCCGAAGGTTGCGGTATCAGTCTTCAATGTACCGGCTGATTCGGGAATGAATTTTTTATTGGCCAATATTCCTGCAATAGCCACAGGGCCTATTATCGGTAAAAACCTGCCAACGAAGATCACCAAACCGGTACCCACATTCCAGAATATATTATTAGCGGTTAGCCCGGCGTAGCCCGAGCCATTATTGGCAGCGCTTGATGCAAATTGATACAGCATTTCGGAAAAGCCATGATACGTTGGGTTATTTAACCAGGCTGATGGCTTGGTTGCCCAGTTAATATTTGGAAAATTCACCAGCACATAGGATGCGATTGATGTGCCCACCAATATGATAAAGGGGTGCAGCAAGGCAATTAACGAGGCTATTTTCATCTCACGGGCTTCAATTTTTCGGCCCATAAACTCAGGGGTTCGACCCACCATAAGGCCCGATATAAATACCGCAATAATGATGAATATGTAAAAGTTAAGATAACCTACGCCAACCCCGCCATAAAACGAGTTGATCATCATATCAAACATTTGCGCCATGCCTGATACCGGCATCATACTGTCGTGCATGGAGTTTACCGAACCGTTGGACGTTACGGTAGTGGTAATGCCCCAGTAAGCGGAAGCGGCGGGCCCAAACCGGACCTCCTTGCCCTCCATGTTGCCACCGGGTTGGCTAATGCCCAAATGGGCGATAGCGGGGTTACCGCCAACCTCGGCCCGGATAGACGGGATCACCATCATCAGGAAGCCGGTCGTCATCACACCGAAAATAACCCAGGCCAGTTTCTTTTTATTTAAATAATAACCTAAAGCAAAAACTAAAGCAATCGGTATCACAATGATGCTGATATCTTCAGTCATATTGGTGATGTAGTTGGGGTTTTCAAAAGGGTGGGCCGAGTTAACACCAAACCAGCCGCCACCGTTGGTACCTGTTTGCTTAATAGCGATCATGGCTGCTGCCGGGCCGCGCGAAACGTGTACGGTATCGCCCTGCAAACCGATAACAGTGTCTTTACCTTTAAAGCTTGTTGGGGTACCATTGAAGGCCAAAATAACTGCTACTAAAAAGCTCAAAGGCAATAATAACCTGGTGATACCTTTTACTAAAAAGTCCCAAAAGTTACCCAACTTATCGGTTACCTTGTCCTTCATGGCTTTAAAAACAACCATCATGGCTGCTAAACCGGTAGATGCACTTACAAAGTGTAAAAACATTAACACAAATAACTGTGTGTAATAGGTAGCGCCCGATTCGCCCGAATAATCTTGCAGGTTAGTATTGGTTAAAAAACTAAGCGCAGTATTAAACGCCAGGTCGGGGGTTTGATTGGGGTTTTTGTCTGGGTTCAAAGGCAAATGCGATTGGAACAACAAGCAGAAAAACGCATAAAATAACCATACTACGTTTATGGTTAACAGCGCTTTTAAATGCTGTTTCCAGTTCATTTCTTTGTTAGGGTCTATCCCGCTTAACTTGTAGATCAGTCTTTCGAGTGGTGCCATAAAGCCGAACCAGGTCTTTTCACCCTTAAATACCTTAGCTATATATTTCCCCATGGGGATAGCCAGGGCTATTGAGGCCAGGTACATGACAATGACACCTATGTATTCAGTATTCATAATGTTTTAATGATTAATAGTGATTAAAATTTTTCGGGTTTGATGAGCACATAAACCATATAAAAAAACACGGCGATGGCTACGATAAATAATGCGATCATGATTTTTAAATTTTTTCGAAGTAATTAACTGTTTTGAAAAAGAGCCAGAATATGACAATGAAGCATATGACGTAGGCGATAGTGAGAATGGTGTCCATTTTTGATTTGATTTAACAGGGTGATTGTTTTGTTAGTTTAATAGTTTTTATTAGTGGTAAAACGTTTTGATTTTTATGTAGATGATATAAAGCATTGCCAGGGCAAAAAGCCATAAACAGGCAATCGTTAAAACATCCTTAAATGTGTATTTCAACTGTTGTTTTTTCATTTGTTTACCTGGCACTTCAGCGAAGCTGAAATCTTATATAAATGTTTGCAAATCAATTAATTACTCAAATATCCCAGGTCACTTAGTTAAGTGACCATTATCATTTTCGGGTGATTGAAAATGTTTTGATCCGGATAAGATCTTTTTCTGGAATTTGATTGATTTACTGTAGAGCCAGGTTATGATTACGAAGCATAATACATAAGTGAGAGCAGCTGTAATATTCATTTTGTTTGATTTGATTACGGGCACATATACCAAGCATATGCCACAAACGCCAGAATAATTACAACAAGCTGAAATTCAAATACATAATAGATTTTTGATCATATATCAGACATGAAGGCCCGAGGATTTTACTATCATTTTGATAGGGTTTTATCAAAATGTTAAATGAAAAAGCAAAGATTTATAAGATTATTAGGATTTCCCGGATTTCTTTGCAAAAGGCATAGCAAATTCACCTTCAAATTGCGAAGATTACCTATTGATCGCATTTTCTTTGGGTAATTAATAATTAGATACGGCGGGTAGTGGCGATTACAGCTTCTTTCTCAAAAATTCAAACACAAAAAAGCCGATGATGGAAGCTACAATGGCAATAACAAAATTATCCAGCGTAAATATGTCGCCAAGGGCCCATAGAAAGCCTTTTCGTTGCCCTGCGCCCGTCTTTTCATATTCGCCCATTAATAAATTGGCGTAAAACAGGAACATAATAAAGCAGGTCTCTATCAGTGTTCTTAAAATAAGAGTGAATAGTGCATTCTTTGGCGCGTTCTCGGGCATTGCTATAAAGTTGTAATAAAATTATTTTGGACTAAACACCTATTATTCACCAGACTTCTCAAGAATTGTTTGTAAAAGAGCAGGCGAAACTCGAAAATCGGTGTCTGCTATTTTATCGAAATATCCCTTAAGCTCTTTAATTATGCCGGCATTTTTGGCCAAGACCAAAAGGCCTAAAGTTCCGGTATAACTTAAATTTAATTGCGAAGCCAGGTTACGACCTTTTAGATCGTCCAATATTAACAGCGGCGAGGGAAGTTCCATAGCTAACGCTATAGCACTTGCTTCACCGGCGTCCACTTTTCCGGAATACAAAAATTGACGCTGCTTGTTCTTCACGGCTTTGATCAATATCCAATCAGGCAAGGGTTTACCAAATTCAGCAGCAATTTCGGGGGTGGTGACCACATTTTTGTAAACGGATTGAAGTATTTCCAAAGCATTGATCTTGTCCAAAAGAATAAAACAGCTGGTGTCAGTAATTACAACACTATACTTTTGAAATTCTTTCAACATCGGCCATCACGTCTTCAAAAGAATAATTAATATAATTGACATCATACCGAACCAGGATATTCGCAAATTCATTTTTGCTAAGACCAGTCATTTCAGCCGCCTGGCCCAACGACAACTTGCCGGACTCATACAACTTAGCGGCAAGGAATCGAACAGTATCCTCATGGTTTTCTTCCAAAAAATCAGGAACGTGCAATTGTATCGTTGTCATGATCTTAATTTTATATTGGCTAAAGATACGGATAACCCGTTAAAAATGAAAAACTTCGAGAATCTCTCTGCATCCAGGTGAGTTTAATAATTCAAAAAAAACGTAAATCGTAAACCTAAAATCGTAAATCCTACTACTCCAACCCGTAATCCTTCAACTTACGATACAAAGTAGCTACACCGATATTTAGTAAGCGTGCTGCTTCGGCACGATTGCCGTGGGTGTGGTTTAAAACGCGCTGGATATGGAGTTTTTCAATAGCTGAGAGATCGAATGTAGAAAGGGAATTTCCATGTTTTACCGGCGACGGCTCCTGCATTTCGTACGGCAGAAGGGTTTCGTCAAGTATATTTTCGTCAGCCAGGATCACGGCGCGCTCGATCACATTTTTTAACTCGCGGATGTTGCCGGGCCAATTGTGGGCTTCCAGCTTCTCCACAAATTTATCCGTCATACCGGTAAATTGCTTTTTTACCTTCAGACCGAAATAATTCATAAAGTACTCCGCCAGCAGCTTGATATCTTTCTTGCGGTCGCGCAGGGCAGGTAAAGTGATCTGGAATACAGATAAGCGGTAATACAGATCCGACCGGAAACCTTCTTTGTTTACTTCTTCCTGCAAATTACGGTTGGTGGCGGCAAGTATGCGGACATTTACCTGGGTGGGTTTGGTATCGCCGATCTTTAAAAACTGCTGTGATTCCAGTACGCGCAATAGTTTGGCCTGAAGCTCATGGTCCAGCTCGCCCATTTCATCCAAAAAAATGGTGCCACCATTGGCTTCTTCAAACAGGCCCTTTTTATCCTTTATTGCCCCGGTAAACGACCCTGCCTTATGGCCGAACAATTCGCTCTCCAATAATTCCTTGGTAAAAGCGCTGCAATTTACCGCAACAAATGCCTTGTTGTGGCGGGGGCTCGCCTGGTGTATGGCTTCGGCAAAAAGCTCTTTCCCGGTACCGGTTTCGCCTAAAAGCAAAACGGTGGTGTCTGTTAAGGCAACTTTTTGCGCCAGTTTTATCACATCCGTTATTGCGGTTGACTTGCCGATCAGCCGGTCGAAACCGAATTTTTCATTCAGTTTATTTTCTAGTTCCAGCACGCGGTATTGCAGCAGGGCCTTGTCCATCGCCTTGCTTACCAGTGGAATTATCCTTTCGTTATCATCACCTTTAGTGATATAATCAAACGCGCCCGATTTAATGGCTTTTACGCCATCGTTGATGGTGCCAAAAGCTGTCAATACGATAACTTCGGTAGCGGGTCTTATTGATTTTATTTGAATGGTAAGATCGATGCCGTTATAATCAGGCAATTTTACATCGCTGATGACAACCGGAATGGACTCCTGCTGCAATTTCTTCAACCCCTCTTTCCCGGTAGAGGCAACCACCACATCATAACCCTCCAACTGCAGGATCCGGGCCAGCAGGTTGCGCAGGCGTTCCTCGTCATCAATAATTAGCAGCTTCTCCTTTTGCATGATCGGAGCAAAAGTGAGAAATATTTCGGAATTATCGTTTTATTTCGGCTGCCATTCAAAATTGCTCGACGATTTTAGAGTTTCCGGGTGTCCGATTGTCGCTGATCTGCCTCTCACCGATTATCACTTAAATTCCCCAAAATAGTAGGCCGCCACTATAGCAGCGATAATTATAGCTACAACTACCCCTAACACAAACAGCCAGGCCCCAATTCCTTTTAATGACAGCGACTTCTTCATAGATTTTTTGTTATTATTAACATTGTCCTCTTGTTAATTTAGAAAGATTTGTTCCACGTACAGTTTGCCCGGGTGCGCCTTCATTTTTGAAAATCTTTTTATCTGCCGTCTGAAGCTGATGATAAAATATATTCCAAAAACATAGTTAGGCAGGGCAACCGGCGCCATAAATTTCAACAGTGGGTATACGCCATGGCCGGCATCTATCGAAAAAATGCAGGATGCTGCTGTCAGCAATAAAGTAATCTCCACTAAGTAAAAGGCTATTAACTTTACCTGGGCCGACAATTTATTGACGTGGAATATGTTGAAAGGATCCTTGTTATCATTTAAATGATTGCGCCTGAAATCTATACGTTTCCAGGCGAAAAGCTTTAGAGCACCCATAAAAACCACTATTATTCCCTGCAATGCTATCAGCAGACCGGTATATTTTCCCGAAGAACTGTGGTATATCCTCACTGTACCCATAGCAAAAACCAGGCAACTGAGGGTAGACCATATTGCGCCCCATAAGAGCAGCTGCCTGGGTCTTTTGCCCAATAAGCTTGCCTTCGTTGTTAAATCATTGTCCTTTAACATAACTTTAACCGTTTCGCCCTTATCCGTAATACTTTATTAATCAGGGTGAATACTACCGGTTTTGGAATTCGGGGATCAACCAGCGCCGATCTTACTTCGGGGGCGTTAAGCAGGGCATGAGCGAAATTTCCCGAAGCATCCATTTCTTTATTCTTCCTTGCTTTATTCCGCATATTTATTTGTTCATTTTTCATATACGGTGCATTTAGTCCTTCAGCATTACATTAGCTGCGGGGTAAATTCTTTCATGCCAAAAGGATGCCTGTTTATGTTAAAAAGACCAAAAGGCACTTTAAACCAATATGGGGGCCTATTTGAACCAATGGCGGTTTTTGTTTCGAAAAAATACCCTATCATTTTGAGAGTGCTTTTTTCATTTTAGTTGCATTTTTTAACTCAAAGAATAGCTGTAATTGAAATATAAACTACACTCAGGAGGGCGCGGGAAAAATAGAGTTTGTAATGAACAATCAGCAAAGCGCCTTCACTGATCGACTTTAGGTAGTATTATCATAATGAAAAAGCCCCTCTCAAAATGATACTTTCATTTTCGACCCTATAATTAAAAAAGAGGCCTTTTTACAGCTTAATCTCCGGTTTTGCGTATTAAGCGCACAAGGGCACCATTTTGGCGTGTCACAAATAAAAATATATTTAAATGGTTACTGATAGTTGTGGCTTCCTGCTAATTTTCCTCATCACGCTCCTGCTCGCCATTCCACTCGGCGCATACATGAAACGGGTTTATAATCACGAAAAAAGTTTGCTGGATTTTTTGAGGCCGGTTGAAAACGGAATATACAAATTGTGCGGTATAGACCCGGCGAAATCAATGGATTGGAAGCAATATCTGCTAGCCCTATTAACTATCCAGGTTGTTTGGGTGGCACCTGCATTCATTTTGCTATTGTTGCAGGAAAAGCTTTTTCTCAATCCTGCGCATGTAGCCGGCATGGAATGGTCACTAGCGCTCAACTCTGCCATCAGCTTTTTAACCAGTACAAACCTCCAGCATTATTCGGGCGAAAGCGGGGCCAGCTATCTTTCGCAGATAGCGGTATTTACATTCCTTCAGTTTGTGAGCGCGGCCACCAGCCTTGCTGCGGGTGTAGCCATCGTAAGGGGTTTAACTGCCGATCCGGGAACTGGTATCGGCAACTTTTTTAGTGATTTTTTGCGATCGTGTACACGGATATTATTGCCGCTTTCGGTTATAACAGCGGTAATTTTTATGGTCGGGGGCATCCCTATGACATTTAAAGGGCCGAATCGCATTATTACCTTACAGGGCGACACAGTTAACGTGGCGAGGGGCCCTGTGGCCTCCATGATACCTATAAAAGAGCTGGGATCAAACGGCGGCGGCTTTTTTGGCGCCAACGATGCACACCCCTTCGAAAATCCATCCTTTGCCACATTTGTGGTACATTTTATCATCGTTTTTTTATTACCGATGGCGTTCGTGTTTTTTATAGGATACTATCTTAACCGGAAAAAATTTGCCTGGATGTTGTTTGGGGTAATGACAGCGGGCTTGCTGCTGTTAGTAGTACCTATTGTAAAAGAGGAAGCGGCGGGTAATCCTAAAATTACGGCCATGAGAATTGATCAGCGCCACGGGAATATGGAAGGCAAGGAGGTCCGATTTGGTGTTCACTACTCGGCTTTTTACGCTGCAGAGAATGTGGCTATACCTGCCGGGACAGTAGCCTCGGTGCACGACAGTTATATGCCGCTATCCTCTGTGGCAATGCTAATAGGCATGCAGGTAGATGCATTTTTTGGAGGATTGGGAACCGGCTGGATCAATATGTTTATGTATATGGTGATTGCGGTTTTTATCGGCACCTTAATGATCGGGCGCTCGCCTGAATTATTTGGCAAAAAAATAAGCACCAAAGAAATGCAAGTGGCAGTGGCTGTAAATGTGTTGCAGATATTTATCCCTGTGGCGCTTGCCGCTATTGCCTGCTTCGTCTACGTAAATAAAAGCAGAGGCGGCGACTCGCTTGGATGGCTTAGCAATAAGGGCCCACACGGCTTTACCACCATGTTGTACGAATATGTATCTTCCGTAGCGGGCAACGGTTCAAACTTTGCCGGGCTGGGCAACAACACGCTTTTTTGGAACCTGACAACTTCACTCGCCATGCTATCGGGCCGGTTTGTACCCATCGCAGGTGCTTTTGTGATCATTGGCTTAATGAAACAGAAAAAATTTATACCCGACTCATTAGGCACGCTGCAAACGGACTCTGCAACCTTTGGTGCTTTCCTTTTTGCCATCATTATTATCCTTAGTGTATTATCACTATTTGTAATTTTTATGGCCGGGCCGATTGCGGAGCATTTTTTATTACACAGATGATTTTTGATTTCGGATTTCGCAATTATAGGATTAAAGAAAATCAAAAACTAAGCGTCTTTCTGCAAAAACTTAAGTGGCCTCCGTGGTAAAAATTTGAACACAGAGATCGCGGAGAGGTCGCAAAGGACACGGAGAATAGACAACAATCGTTTAATTCTTTTGCTTTCAAATAAATCCGAAATCGAAATTCCGAAATCCGAAATCCACCTACACCTTTGGCAATTTATACCCGTTATGATATTCCTTCATTAGGTATTCTTTATTGACCACCTTATCCGTAAATTCATGCGCCGCATCATTCCATTCCAGTTTTTTACCGGTACGATAGGCAATATTACCCATTTGCGCGACAGTAGCCACATGTGCGCCGGCCTGTATCGGGCAATGCAGGTCATCCATTTTACGGGACTTTACCACACTTACGAAGTTTTCCCAATGCTTGTCCAACCCGTTATCCGACGAGGCGACGAAAGGCTTTGCCACTTTGTTTTTGCTTTGCCGTTCTTCAATTACTTCCCAGCCGCCGCGGTTTAATATCAGCGTGCCGTTATTGCCGATATAAGCAATGCCATGGTCGCGGTTATAAGAACCGTTATCTATCCCCATTGCCGAATCCCAAACCATATTGAAGCCGTCAAACTCGTATAAAGTCGTTAAAGTATCGGGCGTTTCTTCATATAATTCGGGGTAGGCAAACCTGCCGCCAAGCGCCGAAACCGATTTTGGCACAGGTGAGTTCATCCCCAATAAACCATAATCCAGGAGGTGAACGCCCCAATCGGTCATCAATCCACCCGCATAATCCCAAAACCAGCGGAAATTAAAATGAAACCTGCTGGAGTTAAACGGTTGAGTTTTAGCCGGACCAAGCCAGCCCGCATAATTAACGCCTATGGGTGGGGCACTATCTGCAACAACCGGACCCGGTTTCATCCAGCCCTGGTAGCACCAAACTTTTACAGTACGGATGTTGCCCAATTGGCCGCTTTGTACAAAGTCGACGGCATCCTTAAAATGCTGCTGGCTGCGCTGCCATTGGCCGGCTTGCACCACTTTATTGTACTTTTGCTGCGCGGCAACCATGGCCCGGCACTCCCCTATCGAGTTGCCCACCGGTTTTTCTACATAAACATCTTTCCCTGCTTCGCAGGCATGCATCATGATCATGGCGTGCCAATGGTCGGGCGTGCCGATCACTACGGCATCAATATCTTTTTGATCTAACAAAGCCTGGTAATTATCATACCGCCTTACTTTGGAGGTATCGTAATTCATTTTGGCCAGGTCGGCCATGCGTTTGTCCATTACATTGCTATCCACATCGCAAATAGCAATAAGGTTTACGCCCGGCACTTTTAAGGCGGCTGTTACATCGGCCCAGCCCATGCCGTTGATACCGATGGCGCCAATGTTCAGCTGGTCGCTGGGCATCATGCGATTTTTAAATATGGCGAATGCCTGGTTATTAAAAGTTGAGGCTAAAATACTGCCCCCGGCTACAATAGCCGTCTTTTGCAAAAAATCTCTTCGTGAACTCATTAGCCTGTATAAATTGGTTGCAATAAATTTAGACTTATTTTATCGATATGGAATGACATTTTTGTGCAGATTGACAAAACGAATGTTAATTTATTTCGGAATTACGCTACTGCTAAAGCTACCGCGTGCCGCCTTAGCTTTAGCGGTGGCGCAAGGCGGCACACGCTCGAATGTTCTATATAGGATTTAGACAGACGAAAATACAAAAAGCAGTCATCCCCCAATTGCATTTGGACCCTGTACGCCAGTCGCGGGAAAAGATAGATCGTTTAATTTATCCTGACAAAGGTATCCCCAAAACCGTCGCTGATAAACAGGTCGACCATAAAAAGGGAGTCGTTACGGATAAGGATACTTCGGCTGGATGGCCCGATATTTAAAACGTCAACTTTTTCGGAAGGCGTATAATTATAGCCATGTACAATTGAAAAATTACTCTGGACGATGAGCGAATCATTTTCATAGCGTTTAAAAGTACTGTCGGCATAAAACTCGTCCCTTAAGTTATTGCCCGTACTTTGAGGTGTAAGGGTTAAACCGCCGATACCACCCACTGATTTTACCCAGCGCCATTTGCCTACAACAGAACCAAAAGGCTGCTGCTGTTCTTTCTTACAGGAACTCACACCAAACAGTATCAAGACAGCGAGGGCAAATAGGTATGGTTTCATATCAAATGGCGTTATTTGATAGTATTACGCTGCAAACCAGTCTTTTGCTACATGTAGCCTACTTTTTTCCAGCTTTCAAAAAATCACCATCGATGATCAGCAGCTTTACGCCTGTTTCGGTTATGGAGCGATGCGAACTCAACTCATCCGAAACGATATATGTCATTCCTTTAGTTAGCTGAAAGCTTTCCCCGGTTTCCATTTCTGTTGTAAATTCGCCTTCAAGGCAGTAAACGATATGGCCCTTCTGGCACCAGTGATCGGCTAAATAACCTTTGCTGTATTCAACTATCCGTACGCGGAAACCGGAAAATTGCAAAGTTTGCCAAAAGGCGGTTCCGGTTGTGCCGGGATGTATGGTTTTGGAAATTTCATCCCAGTTGATGACCTGGAACGGCATATTTTCAGGGTTCATATCGACGATTTGGGTTTACCAGCCCCTGCGCATATCGCGTGCATAACGCCTGAAGCGCCTGTCTTCATAATAATCGTTAACCACCAAAATGGCGTGGATGATACCCGGGATCCAAAAGAAAATGGTTAAAATGATGTTCAGTACGAACGACCCCACCCTGCCGGTACTCAGTATGGCTATCGGCGGGCATAAAAAACATAAAAAGTAACGCATGATCATTTTATTATAAAGCTGTTTCTAATGCTATGATGGTGCAGCATCTGTTTTTGTTACGGATAAAGGTAAAAATTAATTGATTAAGTTGACCCGATAGCTATCGGGTGAGAGAATGGTTGATTGAGTAGTTCTTAGTTCATGGATCATAGTTCATGGTAAAAAAGGAGGCGCATATTCGTTGCAACTTTTCAACTTTCCAACATTACAACCGTACAACGCACTATTAAAATTATCTTTATCCGTCTTCTTTTTCACAATTTATGATCATTGTAATTCAATGTACCGACCAGGTTGGGCTTGTGGCCTCCATAACGAAGGTTATGGCCAAAGAACAACTGAACATTGTATCCATGCGCGAGCATGTGGACCAGGTACAAAACCGTTTTTTTATGCGGCTGGAGGTATCGCACGAAAGTGACCCTGAGCACCTTGAAAAAAAGCTACGCGATATTTTGCCGGCCAACCCCATCGTTCATATTAATCCGCTGCCGCAAAAAAGGGTGGTGGTGATGGTTACCAAAGAGTACCATTGCCTGGCCGATATCCTGATCCGCAATTATTATGGCACGCTTGGGGCTTCAGTTTTAGCGGTTATCGGTAATCATACAGTGCTTGAAGATATCTGCAAACGCTTTGATATGCCGTTTTTTACGATATCGCACGAGCAGGTGAGCAAACAGGAATTTGAAGAAAAGATCTCTACAGTTATCGAACAATTTGACCCCGACTACATCGTGCTGGCCAAATTCATGCGCATTTTATCGCCGGCCCTGGTTGCAAAATTTCCATCGCGGATCATCAACATCCACCATTCGTTTTTACCTGCATTTATTGGTGCAAATCCCTACAAACAAGCATTTGAACGCGGTGTTAAACTGATAGGCGCCACCGCGCATTTTGTATCCAACGAACTGGATGAGGGCCCCATCATCGCGCAGCAGATCATTTCAGTAAATCATTCGTATACCGCAGCCGATATGGTAAAGGCGGGCAAAGAAATTGAAACGTCGGTATTGGCAACTGCCCTTAAACTGGTTTTTGAAGACAGAGTATTTGTTTATGGGAACAAGACAGTGGTGTTTGATTGATGGAACAGAGACGCGACGTATTGCGTCTCTACAATTGGTCGCAATTATCAATTAAACGAATGCCTGAATTCCAATGGCGACAGCTTAGTTTTGGTTTTAAATAACTTACTGAACGATTGCGGATGTTCAAACCCCAACTCGTAAGCAATTTCGC
>Ga0206921_10054_pt1 | contig 32181 bp, 17 predicted proteins | sample Alteio_BWOrgHeat_66_FD_152930 | JGI IMG/M metagenome (GOLD analysis project Ga0206921, IMG submission 152930) | Enriched cells from forest soil in Barre Woods Harvard Forest LTER site, Petersham, Massachusetts, United States -... | ecosystem: Environmental > Terrestrial > Soil > Temperate forest >...
ACTATCCCACACAGGCCGCATTTTTTATGGTATTGCCATAGCTGGAATAGGCTTGCTGACAATTATTTATAAGGATTTTCCTTATATGATGTTACCTCCAAACCATTCGTCGGTCCCCGGTTTTGCTATTATTGTTTTTATTTCCGGCCTCCTGTTTGTTTTGGCCGGGGCATGCATCGTTTTTAAAAAAATACCCAGGCAAATTTCCCTCGTTTTGGGAGGTATACTGCTATTGATATTTTGTTTTTACTATATCCCATACGAACTGATGGCAACCTCAAATTATATGCATTTTGGGGAATGGGAGAATGCCATAAAAGAATTGGCCCTGGCTGCCGGCGCATTTGTTGTTGCCGGCTGCTTTTCAGCAAAAAATGAAAACGCCCTTGCCCGTTTTTTGGGAAAGCTGATACCCCTCGGGACTATTGTCTATGCCTCAACGATCATCAGTTTTGGCATCGATCATTTTTTATATGCAAAAGAGGCGGAAGGCTATATCCCGGCGTGGATTCCCGCCCATCTGTTCTGGATGTATTTTTGCGGTGCGGCATTATTGGGTGCAGGCATTGCAATCATTTTGAAGATCAAAACCGGGTTATTTGCCGCCCTTTTGGGAACGATGATCTTTATTTGGTTTATTATCCTACACCTCCCCAAGGTGATCGCTGCACCTGCTGCCGACAGGGCAGGTGAAATTAGCAGCGCATTTTTAGCGTTGGCGTATAGTGGGGTGGCTTTTGTGATTGCAGGGGTGAAAAAGATAGCGTAGAAAAACAGCTGGCAGCCTGCACAACACATGGCGCTTCCAGCTAGTAGAACATGAGGTTACTTTTCGCTATCGGCTGTTGCCAGGGCTTGTTCGGTAGGAACCGAGATGTTATATATTTTGAACCTTGATTTGATTATTTAGTGCTAATTTTGTTTGTCGATACACCATATGCCGCAACAATTTAACACCTTCATTCATTTAGTTTTTATAGGCTTTGTCGCCCTTTTTCCGGTTGTTAACCCCATCGGTTCAGCTTTTATTGTAAGTCCCTATTTTGTGGATTCATCCCGTAAGGAGAGAATAAAATTTGTAAAGAAGATCACTTTTTACTGTTTCATCATTTGCGCCGTCACCGTATTGGTTGGGCACTGGATATTGGAACTGTTTGGTTTATCTATCCCGGTGATCCAATTAGCAGGCGGCATTATGATCTGCCGGATCGGGTGGCAATTTCTTTCGGTCGACGATAAGGAGGTAAAGGAGAAAAACGAAGCCGAAAAAGCTGAAACTGAACATACCGCATCGGCCGAGAACAATCTGTTTTATCCCATCACTTTTCCTATAACTGCGGGGGCAGGCACCATAGCGGTACTATTTACGCTAAGCGCCCAGGGCGCCAATGCCGACCTTTCTGTTTACCTCCTCAATATTTGCGCGTTATTGGTATCCATCATCGGCATATGCATCCTCATCTTTATTTTTTACCTCAACACTAACCGGCTCATCAGCTATATCGGCTTGCGAAACGAGCAAATAATCAACCGGTTTATGGCTTTTTTAATTTTTTGTGTGGGCCTCCAGATAGCCGCAAGCGGGATTACCAATTTAATAAAGCTGCACTTTAAATTAAATTAAAGTTTGATCGTTTGATTTCAGTCGGGCGCGAAACAAAATCAGAAAAGCAGGAGTGGGACACCTTTTATAAATAACTTTTTCGGGTTGCCCCACTCCCGGCTGTGTTAAATACGGCTAAAATTGCACATTCTTCATCACCGTAATACTTAACTTATCAGACGATGAGGTGCCTGCGCTTAAACCCTGCAGCCATACGGTATACAGGCCACCAGGCGAAAAGCCCGAACCAGGCAATGTTGCCAATACCGTACTTGTGCCCGCTTTAGTTACCTGCAAAGTATAGTTACCTGCAGCTACCGCTGCAAACCCGGAATGACCCAGGAAGCCCTTGTTTTTGACAGTAGTACTTGAAGTTTGCACAGAAAAGTCGACAACTCCAGCATCCGGACTCAGGTTAATGAAACGCACGGCGGCCTGGCCGCCAGCTGGCTGGTTTAACGTATCGGTGAGGTACAGGTACTTCGGGTTCGAAGTTGTGTTAGTCAAAAACAGCGAATAATATTGGTTTTGATTAACGTGGATAGTATCCGAAATTACCTGCCCCATGGTAGAGGCATTGTCAAAATTTGCGGTGCGGGTACCGGTGTAAGCCCTGAAGTAGTTGGTAAAATCACCAAGCTGGAAAGGCCAGGTGTTTACTGGATTATTATTCAGGAAAAAATTGAGCGGCGGCTCATCCGGCGAAGCCTGTACCACGTTAAGATAACCTACGGGTGGATTGTAATAGTTGTTGTGATCTTTTAAACACGATGAAAAAAGCAGCACTAACAGGCCGGCGAACATCACAAATACAAACCGGCGGCTCTTAGGGGATTTAAAATTTTTCATAAAAAATAGATTAATGTTTATCTATCCATAACGAAAAACAACTGCAAAACGCTACATCACAACCGGCTGAAATTACATAGTGGGAATTATTTTTAATTATTAAGTACAATTTGGTCTAAGCTACCCCAAAAACGCCATTCGCTGCTGAAGGTAAAGTCATAAAAAAGCCTCCAATCTTTCAACTCAAGGCTTTCTAACCAGACTTAAAATCCTGGCTGAAATTTTTATTCGATCTGTTTTATAAATAGGAAAGCCACCATTGCCCGTGCGTTCTTTTATAATTTCCGTACCGCTTGCACGGGAAGTAAAGCGCCGCCACCACAAAAAACCAAAATAGATACACCACCCATAATGAGTAACCAAATCCTGCTGCTTGCCAAACCAAAGGATAGCCGACGAATTTCATTGGGAGGCCGCTCAAAAAAATAAGCGCGATATTGATGGTGCGGATGAAGCACAAGTGGATGATAAAATAAAAGTAAGGCACATTGCCGTATACGCGGCAAAACGAGTCGAGTCGGCTATTGAATTGTTCTGCCAGTGATAATAATATCAAAACCGGTCCAAGCGTCATCGATAGATAAAGCAGTGAGGGAGGCTGTTTGGTAGTATTCAGGTAGGATAGGAGCGTGTGTGCCGCATTTCGTTGAACCGACCATGCGGAAGGATCGCCGTAATGGTTAACCAGTCGTAAAACGATAAATAAAATGATGAGGGAAGTACCTGATAGTATCAATATTCGCCTGCGTCTTTCGCCGTTGAAGCCAGTTTTGTAGAGAGTGCCAAATACATAACCCAGCAGCATTACCCCCGCCCACGGAAGCGCAGCATATAATTCAACCACCATCCGGTTGCCACCTAAAGGGATGATTGAACCGCGTGCCGAAACAAATAGGGTACTTAAGCAGCCGCTTAACCCATTTTGCGGGAGTAGTACATAATCGAGCAGGTTATGCCCGAACATAATGATCAGTCCGATGACAGCGATCACCCGTAATGGCGCGTGGATCAATAGCGCAAGTAGGATCATACCAAACCCGATCGCAGCTAAAACCTCCAGCACCACCACGTGATACAGCGGATCAAAAGTAAACAGGAAAGTGATGATCAGCATATCCGACAGAATTAACCATGCGCCTCTTTTTAAAAGAAAAAGGCTTAACTCTTTTTTAGATCTTGTTTGCCCAGCGAGAAAAGCTGAGGTCCCACTCAAAAAAACAAAAGTTGGTGCGCAAAAATGTGTTATCCAGCGCGTAAAAAACAAAATTACGGTTGTTGTTTGCATGTTTAACGGCGACGGTCCGGGAAAATGCAAAAAATCGCGGCAATGGTCCAGGGTCATGATGATCATGATCAAACCACGAACAATGTCAATCGAATGGATCCGTTCTTTCATCTGTTTAATTTTGAATGCATTTAAATAGGTTGTAAAACTGTAAAAAACTTCATGTCCGCCAATACCGTATAGTCTTTACGCTAAAGGTAAACAATAGGTGCAATACTTTCATCTCAGGGCGTTTCTTCGTGCCGGCAAACGGGTGAGGCGCTTTGCGATAGACGCCTCAGAGGCAGGATGAACTATGGATCTGGTTTCCGTCGCGAAAAATCGCATCATCGCCATCAGAAAAATGCAATCATAAATACCTCATACATAAGTATTTGAGATCTAATATGTTCTTGTGGGATCAGAATGTAAAATAAATTTGAAAATAAATTTGCGTAACTCAAAAGTTACCTATACATTTGAGTAACTTAAAAGTTACGTATTATGGCAGCACACATTAAACACCAATTATTTTTCCAGCATCCGCCAAAGGCGGTTTGGGAATACCTCACCAACGCTGAGTTGATGCAACTATGGCTGATGAAAAGCGATTTCCAGCCGGTGAAAGGACACGAATTCACTTTCAGGAGCAACCCGGTACCAAGTTTCGATTGGGACGGCATCATCTATTGCAAGGTATTGGAGATCGAACCCTTCAAAAGGCTTTCTTATTCGTGGAACCTCGGTTCAGGTGATGGAACCACTAACGTTGAGTCGGTAGTCAAGTGGGAATTACAGCCAAAGGATAATGGCACCGAGCTTTTACTTGAACATGGCGACTTTGCGGTTTTGAAACACATGGGCATTTTCGACGCCATGAACGTGGGCTGGCTTCAAAATATGCATAAAATACTCAATCGCTTAAACGAAACAAATCATGGCACAACCAACGCTTGACGCATTCCAGGTAATTGCCGACCCGAGCCGACGGCACATGCTGATGCTGCTTTCAAAAGAAAGCCTAACCATCAACAGCCTGGCCGAAAATTTTGACATGAGCCGTCCAGCGGTGTCAAAGCATATCAAAATACTGTATGGCGCGGGGTTTATAGCGATAGAGGACATCGGCCGCGAAAGGCATTGCACACTGAAACAGGACGGGTTTAACGCCCTGCACGAGTGGCTCAACTACTTTGACCAGTTCTGGACATCGAAACTGAAGAACCTGGAGAATTTGTTGAATAACAAATTACCAAACTGAAAAATTTATTACGAAACATATTAAAAAATTAATCAAAATGAATCAGCAAAATTATCAGAGCAGCATAGCTGCGGACTTTACGCCCGCAGAGGCGTTCGAAGCCATCAGCCGGGTTAATGAATGGTGGGCAAAAAACTTTGCAGGCAGCGCCGAAAAATTGAATGACGTATTTACAGTCCATTTCGGCGAAACATTTGTAACCTTTAAAATTACCGAATGCATACCGGATGAAAAAATTGCCTGGCATGTTACAGATTGTTTTCTGCCATGGCTGAAGGAAAAAACGGAATGGAACGGAACCACCGTCGTGTTCGAAATTTCACCTTTAGGCCATGAAACACAAGTAACCATGACGCATCTCGGCCTGGTACCTGAGGTAGAATGTTATAACGGGTGCGAAGCCGGTTGGAACAGGCATTTCAAAGGGAGTTTATTTAAACTGTTAACTGAACACTCGGGTGTTCCGCAATAAAATCGGCTTTGAAATCGGTAGGCCTTGTAATTAGCAGGGGCTTCTGGGCAAGAACCTGCTAATCGAAAGCAAAATTTAAATTAAAAACATTATGGCAAGGTGATTTTTGGAAACCATTCGTCGGTCATCGTTTCGCGGAACGATCGGGAGAACATTCGTAAATTTTATTGTGACCTCCTCGGCTGCGAGATCACGAAATCGGAGGATGAACGGGACTTCCTTCGTTTGGGAGACAACTTCTATATCGCGTTTCTCTATGGAGATGTTCCTGATGAGAGCGCGTTTCTGCGGACAGGGCGATCAGTTTGGTTGGAGCTCAAAACCGACCATGTTGAAGAAATGAGGCGGAAAATTCTCGGCGCCGGTGTCCGGAAGCTTGATATACCAGATCCCCATCTCTATTTTCAGGCTCCCGGTGGGCAAGTTTTGCGTTTAGTTGGGATCGATGAGGATCTCGCGTTTTATGAGGGCATCGGAGCCGGCCCGAATGTGGCAAAAGTAAAAGAAGCAGTTAAACTGAAAGAAAATTGAAAATGCAAAGCTACAGTACCAGTTTAGAAATTGCAGCAAGTCCACAAGATGTTTTCAACTCCGTTAATGACGTATCAAAATGGTGGGTAAGACAGGTTGTTGGCACAAGCACAGAATTTGAAGGTAAAAGCTCAGACCTCGATGATGAATTCATCCTCCGACATAGCGATGTTCACTATTCAAAGCATAAATTGATTGAGTTTATACTCAATAAAAAAGTGGTTTGGCTGGTAACGGACAGCAGGCTTACCTGGATAAAAGAAAACAAGGAGGAGTGGACCGGCACAAAAATGATCTTTGAAATAGTGGCTGAAGAGGAAAAAAACACCTTAATGTTTACACACGATGGCCTTGTTCCGCAACTGGAATGTTATGAACATTGCGTTCATTTTTGGGAGAGGGTGATCAAAGACTGGCTATTCAACTTTATAACTGAAAAGGAAGTAGGGTAGTGCACATCTCTTAACTAATCACGACGAAGGAAACGCTTCGGCGATAGTAGTTGAACTACTTCCGATAACTACTGATTAAATGCCTATTTCATCCCAGCTGTCATCAATGCCGACATCGGGAAAGATACATCCTTGTCGCCCCATCGCTCAATAATTTTCGCCCTGAATTGCTGCGCCACACCCTCAAAGGCTGATGCATTTTTGTCGAGCACTGCTTTGCCGAGCGGATGTTTGCGGAATACGCCGGTTTCCAGGTGCTCCGCCGAAACGCTGCCCGAACTCAACGCGATGCGGTTAACTACAACGTCGTTAAAGCCGACGTTTTTCATCCATTCAGTAAGCTGTTGAGGGTTGTGCAGCGAAAATGGGGTGAAAAAACGTGTGGGGTCTTCGTCTTCAAACCAGGGCAATATCAATTCATTGATCAGCAGGCCGAACATCGGGTTGTTGATCGTGCTGTCCCATGTAAGACAGATTACCTTTCCGCCCGGCTTTAACACGCGATATATTTCATCAAAACCTTGCTGCTTATCGGGCAAAAACATCATCCCGAACTGGCATATCACCAGGTCGAAGGTATTGTCCGGAAAGGAAAGATGTTGAATGTCCTCCGTTTTAAAATTGATACCTTCTTCGCCCAGTTTGCGTTTAGCAATATCAAGCATGTCGTTGTTCAGATCGGTAGCCCAAAGTTCCACACCGGCGGGCAGTGCACTACGCAGGTGTTGGGTAACGCGGCCTGTGCCGCTGGCCAATTCCAGCACACACTTCAGCCCGGCCACTTCAATATGAGCTGCAACGTATTGGCCGTACGGTTCAAAAATTACCGGGCCCAAATAAAAATCGTAGTTTTCGGCGTCGGCGCTCGTAAACGTGTATGCTTCTTTTTTTTCCATTTGCTTCAAGGTGTAAACTATACTTACAAATCTGCCCTAAAATACGTGGTTAATTTCTTCTTATCAAAAAAGAACCTTTAGGTATTATGGTTGCCAATCATGGTAGGAACTGGCCAAAAAGTAACAATCTTTTAAGTGCGCCAGCCTGGCAAAGCGTTCCATTTTTCCACGCGGAACACACGGAACATTGTTAAACAAGCTCATAATCAGCTATTTGACTTTTAACTATTTGTAAGTAGTTGATAATCAAAACCAATATAAATGCTGTTTTTAATAGCGGCCAATACGCCGCTGATAATCAGTGTGTTTCATTTTACGGTACATTCAAAAATTGATGATTTTTGATAATTTTAACCATTTTTGCAGGATAATCCGATGATATTTAATAACAATAAAGCCCGGTAAGTTAACCAGGCTTTTTCTATTTAATATGCTTTGATCGAGGCGACGATCACTCTGTACGTAAACTTTTAACCGGGTTAGTTAATGCGGCCCTCAGGGACTGAAAACTCAAAGTAATAAAAGCAACTATCAGCATTAACAAAGCAGCTGCCGCGAAAATCCACCAGCTAATGGCAGTGCGGTATGCGAAATTTTGAAGCCATTGGTTCATACCGATCCAGGCCAGCGGCACGGCAATGATAAACGCGATCAAAACCAGTTGCAAAAAGTCTTTCGAGATCAATGCAATGATCTGTGAAACCGTTGCCCCCAATACTTTTCGTACCCCAATTTCTTTGGTACGCTGCGTGGTGGTAAAAATAACCAGGCCCAGCAGTCCAAGGCAGCTTATAAATATCGAAAGAGCCGTTGCCCAATTCAACAGACTGGAGGTATTTTGTTCCTGCTGGTAATATTTGGCAATGTCTTCGTCAAAGAAACCGTTGTAGGTATCATTATCGGGGTAAACATCCTTAAATGCTTTCTTTGTTTTTGCCAGCGCGGTCTCCCAAGTGCTTCCATTTGCATTTTTTGGTTGCAGCAACAGGTTCACCAACGTCTCGTTACGGGCGTCGCTCGCTATCACTAAAGGCCCTATGGGTTCGTGCAACGATTTTTGGTTAAAATCTTTTACCACCCCGCAAACCGTAACCAATTTAACGTCCTCCCAATTGATGGTTTTGCCAATAACATCATAGGGATTCTGAAAGCCGAGCACATGCAGGTAGGTTTCATTGATCAACACACCTTTTTTACTATTGGCAGCGGAAAGGTTATTGCCGGCCAGTATTTTAATGCCGTATAGCTTCAAATAATTGGTGTCGGCATATCGCAAAACCACGACGGTGCGAAGATCCTTTTTACCGTCTTTATATTCCATTTCGTAGCTGTACCCGTTGTATGTTGAGGGCAGATCGCTGCTCAAACTGATCATGGCTATTTCGGGAATGCTGCGAAGCATATTCATTAGTGTGGCCTGCCGGCTTTTCGACGAATCTGCATTGTTCAGCCCGAAGTAAACAATGGCATCTTTTTTAAAGCCCATATCCTTATGCAGGGTATAGCTGATTTGCTTACCCACTAAAATAGTTGCCATGATAAAAAACTGCGCTATGGCAAATTGCGATACCGTTAAAGTTTTGCGCAACAATGCTTTAACTGTGCCTCCCGAACCCTTGATTACCTGGTTTTTTAAAACAGACACCGGTTTGTACGATGATAAAACAAGCGCAGGGTAAAAGCCCGATAACAGTGTTACAATGATTATCAGGATGATTAAAAACACCAAAATACCAGGCTGTTGCAGTATGTTAAATTTAACAGCTTCGGGCACAAAGCCCGAAAAAGCTTTTAGTATAACTGGCGTAAGTGCAACAGAAAGCACAGTGGCTATAAAAGTAAGCAAGAAAGATTCGCTTAAAAACTGGGTGATCAGTTGCCTTTTTGAGCCGCCTATTGTTTTGCGGATGCCAATTTCTTTTGCGCGCTGCGTAGCCTGGGCTGTAGTTAGGTTAATAAAATTAATGCAGCCCAGCAACAGTAAAAATGCTGCGACCGCCAGCAAGCCCAGCAATATCGTAGAACTTGCCTGCGGTATGGAATAAGTGCTGTAATAGCCGTTAAAATGGATTTCGCTTAATGGTTGCAATACGTAATTGAGTTCATAACTTTCTCCCGGTTTTTTGGGGCTATGGCGGAAATAAAGCGCCGTAATTTGCTTTTGAAGTTTTTGGGCTGATGCACCGTTGTGAAGCTTTACCAACAACTGCGATGCCCCGTTGGTGGTTGTCCAGTCGTTATAATAGGAAGGGCGAAGTTTAGCGGTTTCTAATGTGGATTTTGAAACAAACACTTTAAAGGTGAAATCGGTATTGGCCCTTATATTTTCAACCACGCCGGTAACGGTTACCGCTATCGTGTCGTTCAAATAAAACCGTTTCCCCACTATTTCCGCCGGCTGCTGGCGGGGGAAATATAAGGCCGCCGCAGATGCTGTTAAAACGGTTTGATAAGGTTGTTGTAAGGATGTTTTTGCCGAACCGGCCAGCCAGTCATAACCTATCATGTCAAAATAATTTTTATCGGCATAAACAAAACTGCCCTGGTTTTTAAAAACAGCGGGCTGCGCCGGGTTGGCCGTGGGGATGGAAACTTTTGGATTGTTATTGAATTTGAAAAAAGGGGCAACTGCATCTATCCCCGTAAGTTCCGTTTTTATGGCAGGTGTTATCGGTGCCGGAACAGCAGCGGCATAGGCTTTTTCACCTGAAAAAACGTAAGCAGAAACCACCCTGTAAATACGATTGTTATCCCGCTCAAACTTGTCAAAGCTCAGGTCGTAGCTTACAATCAGGTAGATAACGAGTGAGGCGCTGATGCCGATGGCCAGCCCTAATATATTAATTGCAGAAAAGGTTTTCTGTTTCCATAAGGTACGCCAGGCAGTTTTGAAATGATTTTTAAACATAAAGTTGCGATTTAATTTTTCGTCAGACCACCGGGGGATGGTTTGTTGGTACGAAATTATCGCTGCAAACTGGGTATGATGCGTCAAATTATAAGATGGGCGCCCTTTTTTCAGCTCACTTTTATATTCTGCCGCGCTTTTGCCGGTCATTTGACGGAAAGCCCGGTTAAAAGTAGATTTGGAATTAAATCCCGATTCAAATGCGATGCCTAGCAGCGTGATATGATAATAAGCGGGGTCCTGCATTTTACGGGCTGCCTCCGCAACGCGAAATTCATTAATGAAATCATTGAAGCTTTTTTTAAGTACCGTATTGACTATACGGGATAATTCATGGGTGGTTAACCCAAGCTTTTCGGCAAGCGACACCAGGCTTAGTTCCGGGTCCTGGTAATACCGGCCAGTTTGCACGGCTTTTTTTAACCACGCACCCATTTGCTTCATTTCCGCCGGAAGCGGGGGCTTTAAAGACGAATGCGGATTTATGGGTATGCTGACTTCCGGCCTTAAATAAGCTATAGCGGCCATGCAGATCAGCATCCCGGTTACAGCGAGATAAAAAGGATAATAAAGCTGAATGCTTAATTGATGTTGGTAATAAAAATAAGCGATGACGGTATAGGGTATCCACAATAGCCACAGCAGACCAAAGCCCGCCAGTAATTTATGCAGCCATCGTAATTCAACCCGATAACGATCACCCCCGTTAAATTTTTGCCTCCGGTAATACTGTTCTATCAGCCTGTGAGAACAATACAGGTAGGCAATCATTGAGGCAGGCGCAAGGAACTGCAATACGGTGTTCCGCAGGATGGCTTGTTCCAGTAGCGCCGGAATGAAATGCAGCAAGTCCTTAGGCCTGAATTTATATTCCGGTCGCGTTAATTTTAGTACATAAAAAAAGATCAGGGGGCCAGGTGCCAATGAAAATTGCAGTGGAAGCCGGATATCAATAGCCGAAATATGGACCATCCACAAAATCATCATAACTACGGCCAGGGCAAGGAACCGGTTTGCAGTATGGTTGATCCTCTTGGTGAAGCCTAACAACAAGGCAAAATTCAGCCCGGTAAATATCACGAAAAGGAAAACCAGATCGTAAGGGTTGATATGGAGGGTATGTGTGTTCAATCGAAGAATTCAGCTCAATAGCTATTCCAAATCTATAAAATATTAACATATAATAAGTTAACAGGCAGATTGAACAGGCAAGTGTACCAAAACCGAACGGGGCAATGTTCGGTTTTGGAATAGCATCCTGGAGAGTTTGCAGTGGGCGGTTTGCTTTAAGTGTTTTTGGATATAATAACTGCTAATTGCCAACTGATAACTGCTACTGCCTACTCACTCCTCAAACTCTTCACCGGGTTAGTAACCGCCGCTTTTATAGCCTGGAAACTTACTGTTAGCAAAGCGATCAATATCGCCACAAGGCCAGCCGAGGCAAATATCCACCAATGTACCGGCTCGTGGTAGGCAAAACCCTGCAGCCATTTGTTCATACCCCACCAAGCTATCGGCGAAGCGATGAGGATGGCCAGGGCTACCAGCTTTACAAAATTAAAGGATAACAGCGTGGTAATGCCGCTTACGCTGGCGCCCAGCACCTTGCGGATCCCGATCTCCTTGCTGCGTTGCTCGGCCATAAAAGCCGACAGGGCAAATAGGCCCAGGCAGGCAATAACGATAGCCAGAATGGCGAACGTGGTGAAAATATGGCCCATTCGCTGTACATCGGCATACATGCTGGCATAGCTTTCATCCAGGAATTTGTAGCGTAAGGGCTGGTCGGGGGCAAATTGTTTCCAGGTAGCCGTGATCGACTGCAGCGTACTTTTCATATCCCCGCGCCTGATTTTTACGGTAATTAACGATGGGCTGATCCCGAATTGCAGCGCCAGCGGTGCGATCTGGTCGTGCATGGAATCGAAATTAAAATCTTCCGTTACACCAATAACGGTAAAGGTATTGCCATTGGTAATGCGGGCTCCCACGGGATGTTTAAGGTTGAGCCTTTTTGCAAGCGTTTGATTGATGATAACGGTTTTGCCAGCGGTATCGTTGGACATATTGTACGAAAAATTGCGGCCCTCAACCAGTTTAATGCCCAGCGTTTTCAGGTAGGTATCATCGATTTGCCAAATCTGCCCCTGTACGCCTGCATCCAGCTTTGATCTGCCGTCGATAAAAAACGGAATGCCATTACGGTTGGCGCCTGCAATTGGTAGGTAATCGCTGATGGAGACGCTTTTTACCGATGCCAGTTTGGAAAGCTCGTTTTTAAAGCTTTTGATGTTTTTGTCGCCCAGTGTATTGGTACCCTGTAGGATCACCACATGGTCTTTATCAAAACCAATTTTTTGATTAAGAATGTAATGAACCTGGTTGTAAATAACCGTGGTACCGATAATCAGCATGATGGACGCCGTGAATTGGAACACCACGAGTGTGTTGCGCAAAACGGAACCCTTGCTGCCTGTACTCAGCGTGCCTTTCAATACCTGCACCGGTTTAAACGACGACAGGTAAAAAGCGGGATATAAACCTGCAATGATACCGATGATAAAGGCCGAAACCAGGATGACCGGCAACAGCCACCACTGTCCCCATGGCATAGATAATGATTTGGCTGCAAGTGTATTAAACCAAGGTAGCAACAGCCAGGCCAGCAGTAAACCAATAACAAACGAAAGACAGCTGTACAGCAACGACTCGGTTAAAAACTGTTTGATCAAACTGCTGCGGTACGAGCCTACCACCTTGCGTAAACCAACCTCCTTAGCCCGGTTGGCCGATTTTGCAGTTGCCAGGTTTACAAAATTGATACAGGCAATAATAAGGATAAATGCTGCAACGCCGCCAAATAGCCAGACAAAGCGAATATCGCCATGTGAAAGACCGTCCCGTACATCGTAAGAATAAAGATTGATATCGGTGACCGGCTGTAATACCATCCTGATCTTAGCGGCCTCTTGTTCGGGGTTTTTTGCACCGCCTTTTTTAATGTTTGGCAGGAAGTAGTTCTTAACCATTTGCGCCGTAATTTTCTGCCCGATATCCCGGGCATCGCTTCCAGCTTTAAGGAGTACATAGGTGGGGTAATTAAAAGTGCCCCAATTATTTTGCTCACCCTGCCAAAACTCCTTTCCGGCCAGGGTCACCATAAAATCATATTGCAAATGCGAGGTAGCGGGAAAGTTCTCCATCACAGCACCGATCGTATACGGATTTTTTTTATCATTATTAAAGTAAATTACTTTACCCACAGGGTTTTGGCCGGGGAAATATTTGTCGGCCTTTCTTTTGGAGATTACCAGGGTAAGCGGATTGGTCAGCGCATGCGCGCGATCGCCATAAACCATCGGTAATTTTAATATATCGAGTACACTTTGGTCGGCAAAGGTAATACCTTCCTCGTAGCTGTTTTCCATTTGGTCTGCACGACGCAGTTCAGCCCCGCCGCTAACCGGGAATAGGCGCCCCGAAAGTTCTACCTGCGGAAATTCAGCTTTCAGCGTCTTCGACAGCGGTGCCGGCCATTCGGGGCCTTTTCCGACGGTGCCGTTATTGGTATATACCATCAGAACACGAAAAATTCGGTCCGCATCCGGGTACGATCTATCGTAGCTCAGCTCGTTACGGATATATAACGCAATTAACAAACAGGCTGCGATGCTGAAAGCAAAGCCACCGACTTTGATGGCCGCATACATTTTTTGTTTGCGGAGTTGCCGTACGGCGATCTTTAAATAATTTCTAAACATAAAATTGCGCGTTAATTTTTCATGAGACCACGTTGGGTGGGTTTCACGATGTAAAATTACCGGCGCAAATTGTTGATGACTTCTCGAATTATAAGATGGGAAGGCTTTTTTTATGGCATTTTTATATTCCAGCGGGGTTTTGCCTGTCATCTGCTTAAAAATGCGGCTAAAGGTGCTTTGAGCATTAAAACCGGACTCATATGCAATGCCCAGCAGGGTGATATGGTCGTAAGCAGGGTCCTGCATTTTCTGGGCCACCGCCCGGACGCGATATTCATTAATGAAATCATTAAAGCTTTTTTTAAGTACCGTATTGACTATACGGGATAATTCATGGGTGGTTAACCCAAGCTTTTCGGCAAGTGATACTAAACTCAGTTCCGGGTCCTGGTAATACCGGCCGTTTTGCACGGCTTTTTTTAACCACGCACCCATTTGCTTCATTTCCGCAGGAAGCGGGGGCTTTAAAGATGGTGTCGGTGCGACCAGCGCGCCAACCTCCGGCTTTAAAAAAGCAGTGGCTGCTATCCAGATCGCCGTTACCGCTAAAAGAAGGTATAAAGGATAGTAAGCATGGATAGTCAATTGGTTATGATAATAAAAATAGTTTGCGACAGTAAAGGGTATCCAACATAGCCAAAGCAGGCCGAAACCAATCAGTAAGTGATGCAGCCAGCGCAGTTCGTAACGATATCGATCGCCCCAATTAAATTTTATTTTCCTGTAAAAGCGTTCTATCAGCCGGAGAGCCACGTAAAGGTAAATGATGACTGAAACAAACGTTAGCAGTTGCAGTACCGGGTTTAGTTGGTGAAAGGCGGGCGTTTCATAAGTAGCAGCGCCGGTCTTTATACTATCCCTAACTTCCCAGGCCTGGGCGCCAAAATCCAGCAGTAATGGGCTAAAATGCAGCAGATCTTTCCAACTGAATTTATAATCCGGCCGGGTTATTTTAAGCACATAAAAATAGATGAGCGGCCCAAGCGCCAGCGAAAATTGAAGCGACAGCCGGCTCCAATGCGGAAAATAGGCGTCAAACCCGATGTCCCGGCCCAATATCCCAAGCAGCCAAAGCACCATTGTAACCAGAACTAAACTTAAAAAGCGGTTTGCGGCCCGGTTGATCTTTTTGGCAAACCACAATTGCAGCGCAAAAGTAAGCCCGATAAATATCGTTCCCAGGAATGCCAGGTCATAGAGGGTGATATGGAAAGTATATGCGTTCAAGTAGTTTTGTTTCGTCAATTGCTGTTCCAAAGTGATAAATGGCTGATAGGTATACAATTATACAGTATTTGAAATATGTATTGTAATAAAACCGAACATGAAGCTGTTCGGTTTTGAAGTGCCTTGACTGAAAATAAAAATGCGTTCCGTATCTCACCCCGGAACGCACCACATCGTGTTTCAACTAAATCCCAGGTCTCGCGTTTATTGACATAAGTTCTTTTTGGCAGGCCGACTTGGTCATTGGGTATTAGTGTTTACCAGCTAATTTTTGCCTTTCACCTTTATTCTTTTACCTTTTTTACTGCCCACGGCAAACTGCCTATTCCGAACGAAGGCTCTTTACCGGGTTTACTAATGCGGCCTTTACGGTTTGAAAGCTTATCGTCACCAATGTGATGACGATCGCTATCAGCGCCGACAATGCAAATATCCACCATGATAGGTCTGTTTTATATTGATAATTTTCCAGCCACTTAGTCATTGCGAAATAAGAAAGCGGTGTTGCAATCAAGAGCGCGATGATCACCAGTACGATAAATTCGCGGGATAACGAAGCAAACAGCGACGCTGCGCTGGCGCCGAGCACCTTGCGGATCCCGATCTCCTTAAACCGTTGCTCGGCTGTAAACATGGCCAGGCCCAACAAGCCGAGGCACGAAATAAATATGCCCAGGAAGGCGAAACCGCCCGATAGCTTGCTCACCACCTGCTCATTCTGGTAAAGCGCCTGGTATTCTGCATCAGAAAAGCTATAATCAAACGCGAAGTTGGGGTTCAGCTCCTTGTAAACCTTTTGAAGGCTCGCCAGCGCCTGTTTGGTTTGACCGGGCTGGGTACGGATCACCGCGTTGCCAAAACCTTCTGTTTCGCCAAAATGGATAACAAGCGGTTTTATGTCTTCGTGAAGGGAGTTGAAATGAAAATCTTTTAATACGCCGATGATCGTCCCTTTTTTACCCCAGAAGGTTAATGGCTGCCCGATCGGGTTTTTATAGCCGATGACAGCAAGTGCGGCTTCATTAACCAGGTAACCAACGGAGTCGGTTGGAAATTCTTTTGAATAGTCCCTGCCAGCAGCCAGGCTTAGCTTCATGGATCGAACGAAATCGTAACCAACCGAGGCCTGCGTAAACATAACATGGCTGTTAGGGTCCTTGCCTGTCCACTCAACGCCGCGGGTGCCATTCTCGATGTTTGTAGGGTCGAAGCTGGTACGGCTTACTGACTGTATACCCGGAAGCGCCATCACCTCCTGCTTAAAAACTTGATATTTTGAAGGCAGGTCGCCGTCCAGTGGCACATAAACCAGGTTTTCGCGGTCGTAGCCCAAATTTTTGGTTTGGATATAATTTACCTGTTTGGAAATGATGATCGTTCCGATGATGAGGGTTATCGACAACACAAATTGAAATGCCACCAGGCCCTTGCGGAATAATGTAACGCCCGGGCCGAGTTTCAGCGTCCCTTTTAAAACCTTGACCGGGTTAAACGAAGATAGAAACAAGGCCGGATAGCTGCCCGAAACCAAACCGGTAACAAAGGTAATGGTGGCTAGCCCCAGCCAGAATACAGGCCGGTTAAACGGAAGTCCGATCTGCTTTTGGGTTACCTGGTTAAAGGCGGGCAGCAATATTATCAGCAGCAAAACGGCAATGCCAACCGCTATCAGCGTAACCAGCATCGACTCGCCTATAAATTGTTTTATTAAAACTGATCGTTCGGCGCCCACAACTTTACGCACACCGATTTCGCGCGCCCGCTTAACCGACCGCGCGGTGCTCAGGTTCATGAAATTGATGCACGCGATCAGCAAGATAAACAGGGCGACGATACTAAACAGATGCACGTATTCAATACGGCCGCCATCAATTTCACCATTTGTAAAATTACCATGTAGATATAGGTCATTATATGGCTGTAAGGCCAATTCAAGGGTTAAGCCCTTGCTTTGCGGTTTGGTGTAGTTATCCAAAAAATGAGCGATCTTTTTACCCACCAGCGACGGATCAGCGCCGGGCCGCAGCATAATAAACGTAAGCGGGCCTGCATTTGCCCAATCTTTTGCCCAGCCATTCTCATCCAAAAATTTTTGCCAGTTGAGGAGATACTCGAACCGGGTGGAAGTAATATCGGGCAGGTCCTCAAATACTGCCGACACGGTTAGGTTCATTGTATTTTCCAACAAAATGTTTTTGCCTATAGCCGCTTCGGGGCTTCCAAAAAACTGGTTGGCCATTTTATGTGAAATGGCGACGCCGGACAACGTATTTAATGCATTTTGCGGATTTCCCTGTAAAAGTTTGGTGTCGAACATTTTAAAATAATCGGCGCTGGCGAAACTGCCGTTAAGCTTCAGCGCCTTATCGCCCACCCTGAAATTGTGCGGCTCCGTCCAGGCCAGTTGGGTGGCATATTGCACATCGGGGATGACCTTTTTCACTTCGCCGGCAATCAGCGCTGGTGTACCATAAGAAGCCGCATCCTTATGATCGACGTGAGTACGCTCATAAACATCGTATATCTGCGGGCCGTTTTTATGCCACGCATCCATATCCAGTTCATTTTGCACCCATAGCAAAATAAGCAGGCTGCAGGCGATACCCACCGCCAGGCCCGAGATGTTGATAAACGAATGCGCCTTGTTCCTAACAATGTTGCGCCATGCGATCTTTAAATAATTCCTAAACATATAATTGCGGTTTAATTTCTCAGAAGACCACCCGGGAGTGGCTTCCTGAAACGAAATTATCGCAGCGGAACGGGAATAAGGTCTCAAATGATAAGTTGGGCGCTCTTTTTCCTGGGCGCTCTTGTATTCAACCGGGCTTTTTCCAGTCATTTCCCTAAAAACCCGGTTAAAGGTGGATTTGGAATTGAACCCGCAGTCATATGCGATGCCCAGCAAGGTTATCCGGTTATAAGCTGGGTCCTGCATTTTTCGTGTAATCTCGCTGACCCGGTATTCATTAATGAAATCGTTGAAGTTTTTACCGAGCGCTATATTAATGATGCGGGACAATTCATGGGGATGGACGTTCAGCGATTCAGCCAATGAGCCTAAACTTAGTTCCGCATCCCGGTAAAACAAGCCGGCTTCCATGGCTTTGCGCAGCCACTTGCCTTTTTGCCTTAGTTCGCCCGGGGGCGATGGCCTTGAAACGGGTGGTACCAGCACCGGTACGCCAACCTCGGACCTCAAAAAGGCCGCAGCTGCTATCCAGACCATTATTACCGCAAAAAGCAAGTACAATGGATAATAAGCACGTATACCCAAGTGGTTATGGTAATAAAAATAATCCACAGCTATAAAAGGGATCCACACTAACCAAAACAGCGCGAAACGCTTCAGCAAACGACGAAGCCAGCGCAATTGATATTTAGGGCGATCAATGGAATTAGCGTTCATCCGCCAATGAAAGCGTTGTATTAGCCTGCGGGACAAATAGAGATAAGTGATCACCGAAATTGCCGCTAGCAGCTGCAATACCGGGTTGACTTGCCGAAAGACTGGTGTATCATAAGTAGTTGCACCGTTTTGTATACTGTCCTTAATTTCCCAGGCCTGTGCGCCCAATTCAAGCAGCAACGGACTAAAATGCAGCAGATCCTTCCAGCGGAGTTTATAGTCCGGCCGGATTATTTTAAGCACATAAAAATAAATCAGGGGACCAAGCGCCAATGAAAATTGCAGTGGCAGGCAGCTCCAGCGGAAGAAATAGGTCGCGAGTTGGATATCAATGCCCACTATCCAGATCATCCGCAAAACTATGGTTAACAGGGCAAGGCCAAGCAAGCGATTTGCAGTCTGGTTAATTTTTTTGGTGAACCATAACTGCAGCGCAAAAGTCAGCCCGATAAAAATCGCTCCCAGGAAGAGCAGGTCATAGAGGGTGATATGGGAAGTATATGTATTCAATTCGTATTATCACGTCAATTCGTGTTCCAAGTTGGTAACATGTTGATATATAGTAAACAGTGTTTTATTTATATCGATGTTCCGTAACGAAACCGGACATCCGGCCGTTCGGTTTTGAATTCCGGATATAAAAAATGCGTTCCGTATCTCACCCCGGAACGCACCACATAGTGTTTCAACTAAATCCCAGGTCGCATGTTTATGTACCTAAGTTCTTTTGGTTATTGGTTTCTTCAAATAGCCGTTTCCCACCAATAACTAATGACTAATCACGTTCTTCTATTCGCTTCTAAGGCTTTTTACCGGATTTGCCAGCGCCGCTTTAATCGCCTGGAAACTAATGGTGACCAGGGTAATAACTATAGCCGCTATACCCGAAGCGATGAACACCCCTACGCCGATGCCGACGCGGTAGGTGTACTTTTGGAGCCAATTGTGCAGGTAATAGAACGCCACCGGCGAGGCAATGACGCAGCTGATGACCACCAGCACGATAAAATCGCGCGAGAGCATCAGCCAAACTTGCGCTATGGATGCGCCCATCACTTTGCGTATTCCTATCTCTTTGGTGCGTTGTTCAGCAACATATGCAGCAAGCCCAAAGAGACCCAGGCAGGATATAAATATGGCCAGCCCGGCGAATACGCCTGCCAGCTTGCCCACCAGCACCTCCAGGTTAAACTTGTGCTCATATTCGTCGTTCACAAACTTGTATTGGAAGGGGTAAGCCGGGTTATATTTGTCAAATATCTTACCGATCTTATCTGTCGCGGTATGCGTACCGGCGTTTTTTGCCAGCCGGTACGTCACCACAAACCCGAAGGGGTTATGTCCGAAAACCGCAGGTTCCACTGGGCTATAAGGCGAATCCATCAGGGCGTCATTTACCACGCCGATGATCCTCACCGGTTTTGCGTTGAAATTGATGGTTATTAGTTGATTAACAGGGTCCTTCAAGCCGATACGCCTAACCATCGCTTCATTCACTATCACATTCAGTGTGTCGCTCTTCCAGTCGCCTGTGAAATTGTGCCCGTCGGCAAAGGTCATCCCCAAAGTCTTAAAATACTCGTCAGATATCCATATCGCGCCAATGTTCACTGTTTCGTCGCCCGCCAGTTTGCCCGGCCATTTCTGCAGCGTAAAATGACTGTACACCTGTGTTGCAGGCGATGTTGATGAAGCCACGCTCTCCACCAGTCCGGAAGATAGCAGGTCGTTTTTCAGGGCTTCAAAATGCTGGGAAAGGTCGCTGTTCATGTCGGTCATTACCAGCCTGTCGGGGCTGTAACCCGTCGGCCGGTCCTTCACATATTGGATCTGCTGGTAAACGATCACGGTACTGATGATCAACGCGATAGAACAGGTGAACTGCACCACCACCAGCACCTTCCTGGGTATGGATGCCCACTTGCCCATCTGGACGCTCCCCTTCAGCACTTTAACCGGGTTGAACGATGACAGGTAAAACGCCGGCCGGCTACCCGCTACCAAACCGGTAAACAAAACAAACACAATCATAATGCCCCAGAAACCAATATTGCCATAAGGAATTTGCACATCGGCGCCCGTAAGCTCATTAAATGCTGGCAAAGTAAGCATAACCAGCAGTAGCCCCAGCACGAACGAGATAAAAGTGATTAATACCGACTCCGTCAAAAACTGGTAAACGAGGTCCATCCGCGCCGAGCCTATGGCCTTGCGTACGCCAACTTCCCTCGCCCTTTTTTCGGACCTGGCAGTGGAAAGGTTCATGAAATTGATACAAGCAATAGCCAGCACCAGCATACCGATAATGCTGAACAGGCGCACGTATTCCACAAAGCCGCCAACGGGTTTGCCGTTCTTAAAATCAGTGATCAAATGCCAGTCTTTCAACGGATGCAGGATCACTTGCGGTTTCAGGGTGCGCATCTCCATGCTCCGGTGATAAACGAGGTCTTTTATTTTTGGCTCAATCTGCCCGTAGGTTATTCCCGGTTCCAGCGCCAGGTAACAGGAGAATGAATTGTACGTCCATTTGGTTCGCCCGTCTTTTATCCAGCCCTGGGTAGCTTCGCTGTAAGCAAAAGGCACCAGGTAACTAAACTGCAGCGTAGCATTTGTGGGAATATTCCTGATGACACCCGTAACCTTCATGTTCTGCGAATTGTCAAAACGCACTTCTTTTCCCATTGGGTCGGCTTTGCCAAACAATGCTTTGGCGGTTGCTTCGGTCAGCACTATCGAATACATATCCTTTAGGGCCGAATTGGCATTGCCCTTAATAAACGGATATTGAAATATCTTAAAGAAATCCCCACCAACTGCTCCTCCGCCCAGGTACAGCTTTTTATCGCCTACCAACAGGCCGTGGTTCATTTTGCCTACGGCGTCGGCTTCGGCCACATATTTTATTCCCGGTATTTCTTTGCGCAAAACATCGGTGAGCGGCAGTGCTATGGACGTTTGTGTGCTTGTGCCGTTATGCTGACTGGTCAGGTTCATCTCAACCTGGTACAATTGCTGGTAATCCGGCAGAAAACGGTCGTAGGAATATTGGTTGGCCACCCATAAATCAATCAGCAGTGCCACAGCCATGCCGGCTGCCAGGCCCGCGATATTTAATGCGCTATAAACTTTGTTGTGTAAGGTGTTGCGCCAGGCGGTCTTTAAATAATTTCTAAACATATAGTTGCGATTTAATTTCTCATGAGACCACAGCGGAGTGGCTTCGTGACACGAAATTATCTCGCCAGGGCGGGAATAGGAGCCCAAATGATAAGTTGGGCTTTCTTTTTTCTGATCGTTTTTATATTCAGCAGCGCTTTTCCCGGTCATCTGCCGGAAAGTGCGATTAAAAGTGGTTTTTGAGTTGAATCCGGAATCGAAGGCGATGCCCAGCAGTGTTAGGCGGTCATACGCAGGATCCTGCATTTTCCTGGTGATCTCGCGGATGCGGTATTCATTTATAAAGTCGTTGAAATTTTTTTTGAGCGCCATGTTAATGATGCGGGATAGTTCGTGGGGATGGATGTCCAGCGCGGCAGCAAGTGAGGATAAGCTTAGTTCCGCATCCAGGTAAAACCGGCCGGCTTCCATGGCTTTGCGCAGCCATTTACCTTTTTGCCTTAGGTCTGTGGTGGGCGATGGCTTTGAAACCTGCTGCGCCGGCACCGGTATGCCAACATCCTGCCTTAAAAAGACGGTAGCTGCTATCCATATCATCATCACCGCTAAAAACAAGTATATTGGATAATCAGCATGGATACCCGGCTGGTTATGGTAATAAAAATAATCCACAGCCATAAAAGCGATCCATAACAGCCAGAACAGGCCAAAACGTTTCAGCAGGCGGCGCAGCCAGCGCAATTGATACGTAGGGCGATCAATCAGGTTAGCGTTCATCCGCCAATGAAAATTCCGTATCAACCTGCGCGACAGATATAAGTAAGTAATAACCGAAAATGCTGCCAGCAATTGCAATACCGGGTTCAGCCCCCTAAAGATCAGCGTATCATAAGTGGCCGCACCTGTTTTTATACTCTCCTTAACCTCAAATATCCAAACGCCCAACTCCAGCAGCAAGGGGCTAAAATGCAACAGGTCGTTCCAACGGAATTTATATTGGGGCCGGGTAACTTTAAGCACATACAAATAGATGAGCGGCCCAAGCGCCAGCGAAAATTGCAGCGGCAACCAACTCCATTGAGGGAAATAGGCCCCCAGCCGGATGTCAATGCCCAAAACCCAGGCCATCCGCAAAACAATGCTCGCCAGCGCCAGGCCAAGTAACCGGTTTGCAGTACGGTTGATCCTTTTGGCGAAACACAACAACAGGGTAAAAGTCAGCCCGATAAAAATCGTTCCGAGGAAAACCAGGTCATAAGGGGCGATATGGAAAGTATATCTATTCAAGTAACTTTATTACATCAATCTGTATTCCAATTTATTAACTTGCTGATATATAGGCAACAGTGCTTTGTTTATACCAGTTGCTGTAACGAAACCGAACATTGTGCCGTCCGGGTATGAATTGCACCATCCCGTTGTATTGCAGAGCAGGGTCCTTTGAAACCCCGCCGCGACGGGAAAAATAGGGGAGTCTTAAGCTGATAGTTTTCAATAAAGGATCGTAATTGAGCCGCTTAATTTCTGGGTATTGCTTTTTGCAGTGATCAGGTAATAGTAAACTCCGGGCGCTAACTGCTTGCCATTGTATTGGCCGTTCCACGGCTTTCCATAACCTATGCTCTGGTAAACCTCGGCACCCCAGCGGGTAAATACTTTTACGATGGCGGTTTCGTCCAGCCCGTCTATGGCCCAGGTATCATTTACGCCGTCGCCGTTGGGCGTAAACGTATTCGGAATGTAAACGCTGGCGCAGCGCTCCGCTACGCTTATCTGCTGCGTGGCCTGGCAGCCGTTGGCATCGGTCACCATCAGGGTAACTGTGCCTGGCTGGCTAACAGCAAATGTATTTTGTGTTGATGCGCCGTTGTTCCAGCTGTATGCCGAAAAGCCCGCCGGCGCAGTTAAAGTGATCGTTTGATTTTTATAGGTACAAAGGGAAGTGTCTTTTAATTTCAACACCGGGTCGGGTAAAAAGCTAACGTTGATGCTGGCATTTGCCTGGCAGCCGGCAGCCGATGTCACTGTCACGGTGTAAGCGCCCGGTTGCGGTACGGCTACCTGGTCGGTGGTTTCGCCTGTCGACCATTGGACGGTGCCTTCGCTATGCTGTGCGCTAAGTGTTACCGTTTGCCCGGCACACAATGTAGTATTTACCATCTGCTTTATACTTACGGTAGGGGGTGGGTTAAAAACAAGACTTTTTTCAGCTGATATTTCCTGGCAGAATGAGCCATCGCTGTTTTGGGTATTGTATACCGCAACTGCCTTGTAGTTGCCCGCCAGGTCGGCGGTAAACGAAACAAAGTTGGTTACACCTGGTACAGCGATATCATTACGGTACCAGTTAATGGTATACGATGGGTCGGGCTGCAAGTTTTCCGAAACCACCGCCGGGTCGCCCGTGCAATAACTGGATTTATCAAAACTTACGACCGGCGTACTCAGATTTATAAATATTACCTGCACTTCCTTTGAGGATACCCAGCTGCCGGGGCACGAACTCACCTCCACTTTGTATTTGCCGTTTTGCAGGGCATTAACGCTTGTTGCCGTACTTCCGGTTAATGGCGCATCGTTCAGGTACCATTGATACTGGTAACCGGCGCTGCCATTAACCGTTAATGTTACCGGTGTACCCGCACAATATTGTAATTGCGGGGGATAGTTAAAGGTAAAAACCGGGGCGGGGGGGGATGCTTACCGGCAAAGCTGCCGAGCTTTGCGAACAGCCGCCAATGGTGCTGGCAAGTGTGACGGTGTAGTTTCCGCTTTGCGGGACTTGTATGCTGGTTTGATCTTTGTCGGCGGGGATAAGGCTGCCATCCTTGTACCAATTAATCGAATACGAAGGGTCCGTCGGCATATTTACCGTCAGCTTCGGAATGTCTTCGCTGCAATATTGCGGTTTATCGGCTGTTATTTGGGGGACAGGCAGGGTGATCATATCTATCTCCACTTCTTTCGAAGGCACCCAATTGTTGGTGCAGCCACTCACCTCAACCTTATATTTACCGCTTTGGGTTGCTGTAAATGATGGCGTTGTTGTGCCATTTAACACCCCATTGGTATACCAGCGGTAGCTGTACGCGGGGTTATTGCCAACGCTTAAGGTATAGGGCAGGCTGTTGCATTGCTGTATTTTGTCGGGATAGTTGAATGTAAATACCGGCGCACTAATGATGTTTACCGTAAGGTGATTGCTTTCTTCGTGCAGGCTGCCGCATGGGTCGTAAAGTACAGCATAGTATTCGCCGGGGGTGCTGATGGATAATGTAATACCCGTTTGGCCGGGCAGTTGCATGCCATTTTTATACCACTGGTAAGTATCGCCCAGGTAGCTGGTGCTTATATCAGCTTCAACGGCGTCGCCGGCGCAAACGCTGGTGGCCGACACCGTATTAGGCTGCCCATTGAAATTGATAGCAGAAAACTGCTGAGGATTTACATAAGCGCTGTAGTCCGGTTTTAAAAAGTACAGCCCGTTCGTGGTGGCCACCCATACCGCATTTTCGCACACGGTAGAGGCATAACTGGTAGCATCCACACAAACATCGTTTACAGGCTGGTCGCCGATGTCAACCTCCTGGGTAAAGGTGTTATAATCGTGTATCGGGCCGAAGCCATAAATAAACTTACCGTAAGCCGAATTGCTGAAGTAGAGCCCGTGCTGTGTGCCCGCGAGTAAATTTTCGTGCACCAGGCCCGGGTCCGAAGGCAAACCTGTGCCATGAAAAGCCAGCAACCCAAATATCGATGTGATCTTGTTTACCTGTATGCCATCCAGGTAATGTCCGTGCAGTTCGTTTAAATAATAACTGTCCGACCAGCTATTTTGAAAAATACCCTTTTCGTTTCCCCAAACCTGTGTTAAATAGTCCTCGTCTATGTAATCGGCTTGCAATGGCGAGTACCCGTTGGTAACGTAATAATAGGTGCTTACGGAATCGCCGGATTCAGGTGTATGACAAAAAAGGCCGCCAAAAAAGGTTTCAAGAGGAGTAAGGTTAAGCACCGGGTATTGTTTGGTGGTATCGTAATAGTTATTCCCCAGGAAACTGGTCGACATCGTACGATAAGTGGCTTCAAATATCCTGTTTTTACCTTTTGCGCCGCCTTGCGAAGTAATCTTTTCCTTTTGATAATTGTAATAGAATAAAGCCGTGGTGGTGGCTATGTCAAGCATAGCCGGGTTATAGGAGGTGTATTTCGACCGGTAATCCAAACCAACTGATAAAACTGTTCCGCTTAAACCAGCCGCAGCATCAATGGAACGAATAACGCCTTTTTCATATTCTATTACTTTGGTTGATGCGGTAGCAATGTAAACTGTATCTGCACTGCGGCCCGCTATGTCTACAAAGGGCGCACTGGTGTAAGGCGCAAACGTTGGGGTATAATCATCAATCCCCATGGTAAGGCTGTTGATGCGGTAAACACGGTTATTTTGGGCAAGCACCCACAAATAAGGGTCGTAAAAATCGCGTTTTACCTTTAGAACGTTAATGCCCGCCAGCAAGTGCGACCCCAAATGAAAATCCATATCCTGCTGCGCGCTGGCAGTGGCGGCAAACGTTAAAAAAAATACGAATAGCAATAATCGGCGCAGCATGTCCCACTAGGTATGGTTATTCAAATATAAGCAAGATAGCTCAAAGTTTCATTTTCAGCAAGATACCTCCAGGGAAATCGCTTTCAAAACAGAAGGGTCCCCTGGAGCCTAAAAACAAAACAAATTTTTCTATAAACAGGCCGCTCCTCCGGAGCTATTAACAATTTGTCTATCGGACTCCGGAGGAGTTCCCTGTTTATAGACAAAAAAAATGAAAATTAAGGCTCCGGCGGAGCCTCCTCCCGCTGGAGGGTTTTAAAAATGATTTCCCTGAAGATACCCCGTAAAATTTAAGCTTACCAGCTGCGCGGGTTTGTAGCTTCAAACAACTATGCAGGTTAATAACTACACCAACCAAAACGCCTCAAATCTTTCGACTTGAGGCGTTTGCCTTGCATGTTTTTAATAGGTAAAGTACAGGATCTGTTAGTTGTAGCCGGGGTTTTGTTTTAGCACGCTTTTCCCGGATTTTACCTCCAGGTCAATTTGTACCTGTGGTATTGGGAAATACTCATTCCGGCCGACTGTAAAATGCCCCCCGTTTATGTCGGTGGTTATCTTACTTTCATATTGTAAAAAAGTGTTGAGCGCCGGGCCTGCAATTCCCCACCTTACCAGGTCAAAAAAGCGGTGCCCTTCCATAGCCAGCTCCAGCTGGCGCTCATAGTAAATGGCTTTGAGCGAGTACGCTAATCCCTGGCCGGCAAACGTGCCCGTTGGGTATGGGCTTACCAGGTAGTTGGCAGCAGGTGTAGTAGAAAACCCGCCGGTAGGATTTGAATTATCAAGGTACCGGAATACAAACCCATTAGGATTTGCAGCGCGGTTGCGCACCATATTTACATAGTCCTGCGCCTTTTGCAGGTTACCTAATTGAGCTTCTGCTTCGGCTGCTAATAACAATACATCAGCAAAGCGGATGATGCAATAATTGATGTCGGAGCCCGGCCCCCACGAATGTTGGTCGCCATCGGCATTTTGCCCGGCCTGGGTATATACATGCTTAATTGGCGAATAGGGCCCTGAAAATCCCTGGTCACGGATCCAGTCGTTGCCGGGGTGTAAACCCCAATCAAGATAAGGGATGCCGCGCCGGCCCACTGTCCAGTCTAACCGTGGATCGATAGTGCCGGCATCGGGGGTGAAATTATCGGATGACAACAGCCCCATGTCGTTTTTTATACCCTGGGTATCATAATCATCCAGGTAAGGCAAACCTGTTGCCGGGTTGGTGCGATAATGGTTCACCAGGTCGACAGTGGGCTGGTAAAAGCTGCAGCAATCAAAGGGACTATTGGCTCCGTAAGGATAGTTGAGCCGGTCGCCGTCATTTGCCTGGGTTATACCGCCCGGGTCGACATTGGCCAGGGTTTGTATGGCAAAAACCGATTCGGAATTGTTTTTTGTATCTGCATTAAAATTATCGTGGAACTTAGGCACCAACGCATATCCCTGGCCATTTGATGTTTGGCCCTGGGTAATAACCGGATCAAAAATGGCTTTTGCCTCGGCGTATTTTTTTTCGTACATATAGGTTTTCCCGAGGTAAGCGCCTGCTGCCCATTTATTAGCACGGCCTGCATCGGATTGCGTGGCCGGCAAATTATTATAGGCGTATAAAAAGTCAGCTTCAATTTTAGGCCAAATGTCTGTTGTGTTCGGCTGGATAGCATCGGTTGTAGATTCGTCAATCCATGGCACATTATTGAACATCTTTTTGAGGTCGAAATAATAGTGCCCCCGTAAAAACCTGGCCTGGCCCAAAATATTTGCCAGGTCGGCGGCAGAATACCCCGCGGTTTTGCTGGCAGCGTTTATTGTATTATTACAACGGCTGATCCCCTCGTAATCGGAGATCCATTTGGTGTTGAAAAACGGATCGCTGGGGATGGGCGAAAAAACTGCGATAGACGTTATAGGGTCCTGGTCACCCGAGTTACTTCCCTTGTGGGCGTCGCCGCCGGCCACCCCCCCATAGATCCAGTTATCCGGCGATGCCTGCCACGAATCGCCCCCGCCAAAGGCCTGGCCATCGGCTTCTATTGCACGCAGCGCGCTATAGGCGCCAATGAGTAATCCGTCAACCCCGGCTTTGGTTTGCAAAAGCCCCGGGCTAAGTGTCCCGGTCTGCGGCGTTTCGAGGTAGGATTTTTTGCATGAGTAATTTAGGGTAATAAGGCCGATGGTCATCAGCATTATCATATATCTTGATGTTTTCATATTGCTTATATTTAAAATATTCATCATAATGAAAGATTAACACCTAATAAAAATGTACGGGAACTGGGGTAAGTACCCTCATCAACCCCAAAATCGGTAGTGGAGTTACCGGGAAGCTCAGGATCAAGACCAGTGTAACCGGTTATGGTAAATAAGTTAGCAGCTGATATATAAACTCTCAGTTTTTGAACGCCGATCTTCTTCAGGCTTGCGGGAGAAAAGGTATAACCCAGCACCGTGTTTTTGGCGCGCAGGTACGATCCGTTTTCTATAAAATAGGAGTTAGCTGCACCATTGGTACTAAAATAGCTATCAAGCTCTTGTATAGGCGCCTTGGCGTTCATGTGCTGTGGGGTCCACGAGTCGTACAATGCTGTATAGCTTTTAGCGGTTTGATACGAGGAATAAAAATCCCGCCAATAGTTCACGTTGTTCCATATTTTGTTACCGAATACGCCATAGAAAAATATACTGAAATCAAAATTCTTATAGTTGATGCCCAGGTTAAGGCCCGAACTGAACTTCGGATTTGGATTACCCAGAAAAGTACGGTCGGCGTCGGTAATTTGCCCGTCGCCATTCATGTCAGCATATTTAAAACGGCCCAGGCCAATATCCTGTTCATACACCGCATTCGGGTCGCCGGTAACTTTTTGGGCTTTGGCATTTGCCGCATCGATCTCGGCCTGGCTATTCCAGAAACCCACCACTTTGTACCCGTAAAACTCACCTACCGCGTTACCCACCTGGTTACGCACTAAATTAGTACCGACCCTTCTTCCAAAGTCGTCATCAAAATAAGTGGCGTCGTTATCAACCTTAATTATCTTATTGTTGTAAGTAGTAACTGATAAAGTGGCGTTTATCTTAAAATCATTATGGATCTTAAAATTGCCGGTTACAGAAGCATCTATACCGGTGTTTTTCATTTGCGCTATGTTAACTGCAGGCGAACCGGGGTTACCATCGGTACCTGGTAAAGGCGGCGCAAAAAGCAGGTCGCGGATGTCTTTGCGATAATAATCAACCGTAAGAGAAAGCATATCATGAAACAGGGTAGCATCAAAACCAATATTGCTGTTGATATCCTTTTCCCATATCGCATCAGGGTTTCCCAGGAAGTTTTCATAATATCCCGGAACTAAATTCGAGCCATCGATACCATAATAAGATTGGCCGATGGCGCTGGAAAATTGAGTGTATTGATTGGTTGAACCAATATTGGTTTGGTTACCTAATACCCCATAACCACCGCGTATTTTCAGGTCGGTGATCCACGACACGTTCCTCATGAAGTTTTCCTGCGAAATGCGCCATCCCCCGCTTAGCGCCGGGAACCATCCATATTGGGATACAAATGCTGATGAGCCATCGCGCCTGATCACGCCGCTTAACAAATATTTATCATTATAGGCGTAATCTACCCTCCCGATATAGGAGAACAACGACCTTTTGGGATAATTGTCGCTGTAATTGCTTTGCCCGTCTGCAGCGCCTGTTGAAAGGCTTACGTAATTCGGATCAAAAGAGTAATAGCCCTGGCGGCTGCCTCCTACATCGCTGCCCCCATTCTGATTAGCTTCCGTGCCAACCACAACTTTTACATCATGCTTGCCAAAAGATTGATGATAGGTTAAGGTGTTTGTCCAGGTGTAATCATAATTACTTGATGAGCCTGCGTTGTATTGATTTACGGATGTATTTTCTGCGTTCTCATAGGTAGGGTACTGGAACGAGTGATACGTACTTGAACCAAGTGTGCCCCCAAATGAAGTGCGCAGGGTAAAATGCTTTACAATATCCAATTCGGCAAAGGCATTGCCAAACAGGCGATAGCCTACGTACCGGTCATTCTTAGTACGCTGTTGGATAGCCACCGGGTTATTGGCATCACCCAGGTCGGGGCCATCACCACCTGCATAGTTGCCCATGATATCGTATACCGGTATAATCGGCTGCTCCCTGAAAACCATTGCTATCACGGCATCGGGGTTGTTGATACTTACCTGCGGGTTTTCAGTTACGGTATACGATAAGTTTTCGCCTACCCTGAAATTCTTGCTTACGTTGTACTGGCTGTTTGAGCGGATGTTATATCTTTTTTCGTACGTGTCTATCAACGTTCCCTGCTGGTCATAATAATTTACCGAGAAGAGGTAACTGCCCTGATCGCTTCCACCGCTTAATGAAATGTTGTTATTGACAATAGGGGCCGTTTTAAACACCTCGTGGAACCAGTCCGTACCGGTTTTATTTGCCCTTACTATCCGGTAAAAATTATTGTAGTCGTTTGGATCAGTATAGTATGGATTTACATAATAAAGAGATGGGTTTACCGATGGGTCGCCGTTGTGGGCGCCGGCCGGTTCAATATAATCGGGCAATACGTAAGTTGGCCCGTTACCATATTGCTGGTCCGAGAAATCGGTTACGCCTGAATTCTTTTCGGCCAGGCGGAAAAGATTGGCTGTTTGCTGCGGATTCAGCGTGTTCCATACGTTGCCGCTTTTTGGTACCTGTGTGCCATAATAAGCATCATACTGGATCTTTACTTTTCCACTTCCCTTTTTTGTGGTGATAATGATCACACCGTTTGACGCCCTTGAACCATAAATGGAGGCAGCGCCGGCATCTTTCAATACCTGCAGGTTTTCCAGGTCGTTGGGATTGATCGTGCTGATGTCCGTTGTTGGCACGCCGTCAACCACAAACAGCGGTGTATTATCGCCAAATGTATTTATCCCGCGGATACGGATATCAGGCTCCTGGCCCGGCTGGCCCGAACCGGTAATAGAAACACCTGCCGCCTGTCCCTGCAGTTGTTCGTTTACAGAGCCTGTAGGTGTTTTATTCATATCCTGCACGTTAACTACCGTAACCGCGCCGGTTAAGTCCTTTTTCTTTTGCGTGGCATAACCAACCACAACCACTTCATTTAGTGATCTTGATTCTTCAACCAGTTTAACGTTAATAACGGTATTGCCGCTTACGGGGATCTCCTGTGTGGTATAACCTAAAAAAGTAAAGACCAACGTGCCGCCGGTACCGGGGATTGTGATACTGTATTTTCCCAGTACATCGGTGCTTACTGCTATTGTGCTGCCCTTTAATCTAACGGTTACGCCGGGCAGCGATACGTTACTCGCATCGGTAACAACACCCGTGATGGTTTGATCCGCCGCATTTTTTTCTTCTAATGGTTTGATGACAATAATATTGTCATCCATCACCTGGAAACTCAGCAGCTGGTTTTGAAGCACCTGCTTCATCACATCTTCAATACTGGCATCCTTTGCCGTAACCTGAATCTTCTGGTCGAGTTTTACCTGGTCGAGACGATAAAACAGCGTGTACTTACTTGCTTTTTCTATCTTTTTAAACATCTGCTTAACAGTGATGCCCTGCTCATTAAAGTTATAGGTGTTTTGCGAATACGCGGCTGCATGTATCTGCATAATTCCTACAAAAAGCAAAAGGATGACGAGTTTCATAATTCTAAGCAGTTTTTGCCATGACTCCACGGCAATAGAAGATCTTCTATAAAAAATTATCATATTTTTGTGTGTTAATTAGTTAATACTATGCTTCCCCAA
>Ga0206921_10056_pt1 | contig 32055 bp, 33 predicted proteins | sample Alteio_BWOrgHeat_66_FD_152930 | JGI IMG/M metagenome (GOLD analysis project Ga0206921, IMG submission 152930) | Enriched cells from forest soil in Barre Woods Harvard Forest LTER site, Petersham, Massachusetts, United States -... | ecosystem: Environmental > Terrestrial > Soil > Temperate forest >...
TGCCCGGAAAGGGCTATTTTATCCAGGATACCGATTTTCACCAGACGCTCAAGATCTTCCTCCTGTTCAACAAGCTCAGCGCGCACAAGAAGATCCTGTACGACGCGTTCATCGCCTCGCTGGGGGAATACACCGTTGTCGACTTTTATATCTATAACAACGATTTCGGATTGTTCAAAAAATTACTGAGTGAAATAAAAGAGGACTATTCGCACTACGTCATCATCCCGCATTTCCTGGAAGGCGGCGAGCGGGCGCATGACATCATCAACAGCCTGCCCAAAGAGAAATTGCTGTTACTGGACAAAAAGATACCCGGTATCACGGGCGAATATGCGGCCGTCTATCAGAATTTCGGACAGGACATCTATTCCGCCCTGGAAAAGGCGCGCGAACAGCTGGGGAAATACCATACGATCAAGATCATTTTTCCGAGCCATACCTATCAGCCCTTGGAGATATTGCAGGGCTGCAGCAGATTTTGCCAGGAATACGCCTTTGCTTATAAGGTGGTGCATTCGATAGCCGATGAGCCCATCGGCGAAGGAGAAGTCTATATCAACCTGATGGAAGAAGATCTCGTCGTGCTGATCGAACGCATCATATCCCTCAGGCTCGCCGTCGGCAGGGAAGTGGGTGTCATCTCCTATAATGAGACGCCGCTGAAAAAGATCATTCTCAACGGCATCACCACGATATCGACCGATTTCCGCGAAATGGGGATCATGGCGGCCCGCCAGATACTCGACAATACGCACAGCCAGGAAGAGGTCCCCTTTTATCTTACGCTGCGGCATTCGCTCTGAAGGGCCCGGCGGCATTCGCGCTGAACCATCCAGTCGCCAAAGTCATTCCCCCGCGTATTTCACCCCGATCTGCCGCCTTATCTCATCCATCGTCCTGCTCATCATCAGGCTGAACGAATGGGGTAGGGAAGGGCTCTCGATCACTCCCTGTTCCATACAGCGCATCACTTCCCCGATCTGGTATTCGAACCCGTTGATCATCGGCTCCAGCTGCACCTGCCGCACGTCTCCGCCGGTCCTGTTCCATTCGAACCGGTCATTCTTATACCAGGGACCGGGGATGCGGATCATGCCTTCGGTTCCGGCCACTTCCGCGGTCAGCGAGGTCTGGCAGGCCAGCGTACTGCTGATGACGGCAGACGCGCCGTCCCTGTATTGCAGGATGGCATGGCAGGATTCGTCGCTGCCGGTGGGCGACAGCCGGCCCGCGGCCACGATATGGTCCGGCCCTCCCAAAAGATGCAGACAGAGGAACAACGGGTAAATGCCGATGTCGAGCAGCGAGCCGCCGCCGAGCCGGAGATCATATAGCCGGCTTGTCCCGTTGAAGGGGGCCAGGAATCCGAAATCCGCCCGGATATATTTCACGCTCCCGATCTGTCCCGAATCCACCAGCGTCGTCGTCTCCCGCACCAGCGGGAGGAATCTTGTCCACATGGCTTCCATCAGGAAGGCCCGGTATTTCCGGGACGCCTCGATCATCGCGCCTGCTTCGCGAGCGGACAGCGCCATCGGTTTCTCGCACAATACCCCCTTGCCCTGTTGCAGACAGAGCAGGCTGTGTTCGGCATGAAAACCATGCGGCGTCGCGACATATACGGCATCGATGCCGGGGTCTTCGGCCAGCTGTTCATAGTGGTCATAGCTGCGATCGGCACCGTGTTCCCGCGCAAAGGCCTCCGACCTTGCCGCATCCCGCGAGGCCACCGCACCCAGGCGCGCGCCCTCCACAAGGGTTAGCGCGCGGGCGAATTTATGGGCGATCTTTCCCGGGCCGATGATACCCCAAACGATTGGTTTCATTAGCGCAATGTACTTTATCTTCGCGAATAGTAAAGCTATGCTATGGACAGTCCGGATGCTTTTATATTCGACCTGAATGGAACGATGATCGATGACATGGAATACCACAACGCCGCATGGTATGCCATCCTGAATGAAGACCTGAAGGCGGGATTGACGCGAGCCGAGGTCAAAAGCCAGATGTATGGGAAGAACGAGGAGTTGCTGGAGCGGGTGTTTGGCAAAGGCCGTTTTACCAGCGCCGAGGCCGCCGAAATTTCGCGCAAAAAGGAGCTGTCCTATCAGGCGGCCTTCAAAGACCATCTGCGGTTGATCGACGGGTTGCCCGCCTTTCTCGAAAAAGCCCGGCTGCATCGGTTCCGCATGGCCATCGGCTCAGCCGCCATCCCCTTCAACATCGATTTTGTGTTGGACAACCTGGGCATCCGGCATTATTTCGATGCGATCGTCAGCGCCGACGATGTCACCAGGAGCAAGCCCGAGCCGGAAACATTCATGAAGGCTGCGGCCGCACTAAAAATCCCCCCCTCCGGCTGTCTCGTCTTCGAAGACGCCCCGAAAGGGGTCGAGGCGGCAGGTCGCGCGGGCATGTCCTGCATCGTACTGACGACGATGCATGAAAAAGAGGAATTCCGTGGGTATCCCAACGTGCTGCGTTATATTGCAGACTATACGGATGCCTCGCTTGATGAATTTTTCATATAAGGTATAAGCATCCCATGAAAATCCGTTTGCGAAGAGTCACACTACTGCTCCTGTTATGGGGGATCGCCTGCTCCGGCAGGGCCCAGGGCCGTTTTACCATCAGCGGTACCGTTCGGGATAAGAACACCGGGGAGGTCCTCATCGGGGCCTCCGTCAGCCTTTTGGAGGTCCCGCGATCGGGCATCGTCAGCAATGCCTATGGTTTTTACTCCATCAGCGCCCAGCCGGGAAAATATTCGCTCCTGGTCAGCTTTTCCGGTTACGAGCCGGATACGATACCCGCGGACCTTACCCGGAATATCAGCCTGCCGGTCGATCTGAAGGCTTCCGGCGGTCAGCTGACAGCCGTGGTGGTCAGCGCGCAAAAAAAGAACGAGAACGTGACCAGGCCGCTGATGGGCGTTCAAAAACTGACTACACGCGAGATCCAGAATATCCCGGTGCTTTTCGGTGAAAAGGATGTCCTCAAGACGATACAACTGTTGCCGGGTATCCAGTTCGCCGGCGATGGCAACAGCGGTTTTTATGTCCGGGGCGGCGGTTCGGACCAGAACCTCATCCTGCTGGATGAGGCGACGGTCTATAATCCATCCCATTTGCTGGGTTTCTTCTCCACATTCAACTCCGATGCCATCAAGGATATCACGGTATACAAAGGCGGCATGCCGGCCGAATACGGCGGGCGCCTCTCCTCCGTTGTCGATATCAAAATGAACGATGGCAATAACAAGGAATTTCATTTCGGCGGCGGCATCGGGCTCATCTCCACCCGTCTCAACGCGGAAGGCCCGATCGTCCCGGACCGGGGCTCTTTTTCCATCAGCGCCAGACGCACCTATGCGGACATTTTCCTGAAGTTGTCGCCGGACTCGACCGTCAACAATAACAGCCTTTATTTTTATGACCTGAACATCAAGGCCAACTACCGGTTCGACGACAAGAACAGGGTCTATCTTTCGGGGTATTTCGGGCGCGACAACCTGGGTTTTGCCAATACCTTCGGCATCGACTACGGCAACGCCACCGGGACGGCGCGCTGGAACCACGTCTTCAATAGCCGGCTTTTCTCCAACACCTCGCTCATCTTCAGCAAGTACAGCTATAAGATCAAGATCAATTCGGCCAATAACGACATCGGTTTCACTTCCAATATCCGGGACGTGGCGCTGAAAGAGGACCTGCAGTATTATGTCAATGCCCAAAACAAGATCGATTTCGGCTTCAGCACGATCCATCATGCGATCGCCCCGGGCATCATATCAACCTCGCCGAACTCCAGCTTCAATTCGCTGACGCTGCAGAACAAATACAGCCTGGAAAATGCGCTGTATGTTTCTCACGAATGGTCCCCGTCTGACAGAGTTCATTTCGATTATGGCTTGCGGGTAAGCAATTTCCTCGTGCTGGGCCCCGGCGATTTCTACACCTATGATTCGGCCGGCAATACGAAGGATACCGCCCACTATGCATCGGGGCGCCTGGTCACCACCTATACCAATCCGGAACCCCGGATGTCGGTGAGCTTCCAGCTGGGTGAGAACAGCAGCATCAAGGCCTCCTATAACCGCAATACGCAGGTATTGCACCTGTTGTCGAATTCCACCTCCTCCAACCCCACCGATCTTTGGATACCCAGCAGCAACAATGTTAAACCCGAGATCGCCGACCAGGAATCGATAGGCTACTTCAGGAATTTCCGGGACAACCGGTATGAATTTTCGGTGGAGACCTATTACAAGACGATGCAGAACCAGATCGACTATAAGAATGGGGCCGAACTGGTCGCCAATGAGAATGTGGAATCGCAATTATTGTTCGGGAAGGGGAGGGCTTATGGCCTCGAGCTATTCCTCAAAAAGAAGACGGGCAAGTTCACCGGTTGGATCAGCTATACCCTGTCGCGCACCGAGCTGAAGATCGACGGTATCAATCAGAACAACTGGTACCCGGCCAAACAGGACAGGACACATGACATTTCGCTGGTGGGCATTTACCAGGCAGGACCCAAATGGACACTCTCCGCTACCTGGGTCTATTATACCGGGAATGCCGTCACTTTTCCCAACGGCAAATACGAGGTAGACGGCCTCACGGCCTTTTATTACACCGAGCGCAATGCCTACCGCATGCCGGCCTATCACCGCATGGATGTGGCCGCAACCCTCCAGGGAAAAAAGAAGAAGAAATTCGAAAGCAGCTGGACCTTTTCGGTCTATAATCTTTATGGCCGGGAAAATGCTTACAGCATCATTTTCCAGGATGACCCCAACGATCCGACCCGGACCCAGGCCGTGCAGTATGCACTGTTCCGTTTTGTGCCTTCGGTAACCTATAATTTTAAATTTTGATGCATGAAACATGCAACCCTATACAAAACATTGGTATTGCTGACGATGATGACGGCATCTGCCTGCAAGAAGGTCATCAATGTCGATCTTAACAGCGTGGTGCCCCAGATAGTCATCGAAGGCGAGGTGACCAATGACGCGACATCCTTTTTTGTCAGGATAAGCAAGACGGTCGACTTCTCAGCCAGCAATTCCTTTCCGCCCGTTACGGGCGCCAAGGTGCGGCTGACCGATACGACCAATGGGGTCACCGATCTGTTGGTGGAGGTCAACCCGGGTCTCTATCAGTCGATCGAAGTGGGGGGTGTCCCGCATCATACCTATGCCCTCGATGTCGTCGCGGACGGGAAGGAATATACGGCCTATTCCACCATGCCGGCCCAGGTCAGGCTCGACTCGATTACATTCGCAAAGAACATTGGCTTCGATAATAAAATGGAGATCAATGCAGTGGCCGGTTTCCAGGATCCGGTCGGGCTGGGCAACTACTACCAGTTCATCGAGACCGTCAACCACAGGGTCATACCCGATATCTTCGTCTTCGAGGACAGGCTTTCGGATGGTAAGTTCATCCAATATCCGCTGTATAACGACAGCGCCTATCTGCAACCCGGCGATACGCTCACCCTGACGATGAATTGCATCGACAAGAATATCTACAATTATTTTTTTCAATTGATGAATGTTGCGGGCAGCAACAATTTTCAGTCGGCGACGCCGGCCAACCCGACGAGCAATATCTCCAACGGGGCGCTGGGCTATTTCAGCGCGCATACGACCCAGTCGGCGAGTATCATCGTCTATTGACCCGCCGTGGCCGCCGCTTGCCTCCGGAGGGCACACCCACCGGGCGCCGGCCATCCCCCATTCTAAGGCTGATAGCTCTTGATCTTGTTATACAGTGTCTTCCTGTCGATCTTCAGGATCTCCGCTGCGCGCGATTTATTATAGTTCACCTGTTTGAGCACATTCATGATCGTGTCGTACTCGGCCTGCGCAGCCGCATTCTTCAGATCGGTGTCCTTATGCGCGATCGGATGGTGTGCGGGGGTCGGCGCCGGAATATCCAGCTGCATCGGGGTGAAATTCTGCCCATAGCCATTGACATCGACGATCTCCGAGGGGAGTACGCGGGCGTTGACCCGGCCCGAAGAGGTGAGCAGGGCCGCCCTGCGGATGACGTTCCGGAATTCCCGGAGGTTGCCCGGCCAGGGGTAGTTGAGGAAGATTTGCATGACTTCGGGCTCGAAGCCTTCCACATCTTCCTTATTGAGTTCCTTGTTGGCTTTGGAGAGGAAGAATTCGGCAAACAGCGGGATGTCTTCCTTACGGTGACGCAACACCGGTAATACGATCGAAAATTCGTTAAATCGGTGGAAGAGATCTTCGCGGAACCGCCCCTTGCGATAAGCCTCCTGCAGGTTTTCGTTGGAGGCGACGATGATGCGGACATCCGTCTCCATTTCCTTTACGCCGCCTACGCGTTTGAATTTCCGTTCCTGTATGACCCTTAACAGCGCCGCCTGTATTTCATAGGAAAGATTGGCTACTTCGTCCAGGAAGAGCGTGCCGCCATTGGCGAGTTCGAAATGCCCTTCCTTATCGCCGAGGGCGCCGGTAAACGCGCCTTTTACATGGCCGAAGAGTTCGCTGCCGGCCAGTTCCTTCGACAGGGTGCCGCAGTCCATGGCGATGAAAGGCTTGTCTTTACGGGCGCTGTTCGAATGGATGGTGCGCGCGATGACCTCTTTTCCGGTACCGCTTTCGCCATACAGGATGATGCTGTAGTTCGTAGGCGCGACCAGTTCGATCTGGCGATACAGTTCTTTGGTTGCGGGCGACTGTCCGACCAGGAACTCGTCATCCGTGGAAGACGGTTTCCCGTTCTTGCGGACGGTAGAGGTCGACGTGGGTTTCGAAGGCTCGCCGCCCTCGGAGGTTTGCTGCAACGCACGGCCGATGACATTCAATACTTCTTCCGGTATCAGCGGCTTGGTAATATAGTCGAATGCACCCGCCTTGATCACATCGACGGCCGTCTTGATATCGGAGTAGCCGGTAATGATGATGACGATCGCATACGGATCGGTGTTCTTGATCTCCCGCAACACCTCTCTCCCTTCCTTATCCCCAAGCCGGAAATCACAGAGCACAACGTCGAATTTGGACTCTTTGAATTTTGCAATTCCTTTGCCGCCGCTGTGGCTCGCTTCCGTCTCAAAGCCCTTTTTTTGCAGGAAACGGCCCAGCAAATTGCACATGTCCATATCGTCGTCGATGATCAGAATTCGCTTCATAATTGAGGTTTTCGAATTAAAATTAATGGAAAAAGCATTAACCGGGATTAAACGACTGATTGCCTTGTCATCCTATCCTAAAGGCTTGCCAAATTCCCGCTGCCTGAGAATGGGCTTTTCGGCATGGCAATGGGGAAGAAATTCCCCAAATTGGGGCCCTCCCCCACAGACAACTCTATAATTTACAAGCAGAACCGTCAATTCAGTGCGGGGCCCGCCTATATTCCGGCCGGGAGGGGGGTCGAAAATTTCATGGCAATAAAATTGTAAATATCCTGTTATGTAAAATTGTTGAGATTCTAAATTTTGTGTGGTTAAGTGGAAACAATTATTATGACAGAAACCAATAATAAAGTCCTTATCGTAGACGATGAATTGGATATTTGTTATTTGCTAAGCGGTATGTTGAAACAGCGGAATTTTCTCACTGCCTTTGTGAATACCCTCTCCGATGCAGCGAATGCGCTCCGGGCCGATACACCAACGTTGCTATTCCTTGATAATCACCTGCCAGACGGGTTCGGGCTGGATTTTATCCCTTTTATCAAGAAGAATTATCCCGAAGTAAAAGTCATCATGATCACCGCCCACGACGGGGCCGCGGACAGGAAACAGGCTTATGACGGCGGCGTCGATCTTTTCGTGGCAAAGCCCTTGAACCGCAAACTGATCAATGATGCTATCGACAAACTCTATAGTAGTGATCACGCAGGGCAAGTGGCTTATCAGGTATAATTGCCGTTGGCGGCATGTAGACTAAATTGCCCATTCATCCTCTTTCTTCCCCATCTCATCCATGGTTTTGCCCTTGCGCTTGCTGGCAGTATTTTTTTATGCCTTCTCTAAAAATAATAATATGGAAACCTGGAAATTAAAATTTAACGGCAGCTGGAATGAAGTAAAGGGTAAGATCAAGCAACAGTATGCCAATGTCACGGATGACGATCTCCTCTATGAAGAAGGAAAAGACGATGAGTTGCTGGGCCGTTTGCAAAAGAAGACAGGTAATGCGAAAGAGGAAATAAAGAAATGGATCGAGAAGCTGTAGCCGGGGCTTAACTGCCCTCCGGCACCCATACCGCCACCGAACGGCCGCCCACATGGAATTCTCCCTTGCCTTCACTATCGATGGTAACGGCCCCCGGCGCCATTTTCAACCAATCCACGAATTTCCTGCCTGCATGCCGTTTGCCGACCTCCATGGTCTTGAATCCTTCATCGCCATTGCTGATCAGCACCGCACAGCCGGAGCCGGGGTGTTCGTCATCTCCTTCCCGCGTCCATCCGATGCAATTGGCATGATCCAGCCAGTCCCGCTGCGGTCCGTAATTGAAACGTTTGCGGGCCTGCATTAATTCCCCGATATGCTCGACCACCGGCATGTCGATATGGTATTCGTTTCCATCTCCGCCCTTGTCCGAATAGCTGGCGCCGTACACGTCGGTATAAAAGACACAGGGGTACCCGGCGTCCCGTAACAGCAACAGCGCATAGGCCAGGGGTTTGAACCAGTTGTCCAGCGGCGCCTCCAGGGCCTGGAGGGGTTGGGTATCGTGGTTGGTGGCCACCGTGACGGCAAGATCGGGTTTTTGCGCCACCAGGGTATCCTGGAAAATGGCGGTCAGATCGAAATCCCGGCCCTGTTTCGATGCGGCTACCAGGTTATGATGCAATGAGGCGTCGAACAGCGACATCCTGCCCTGGGTCGCATCGATATACTTTAACAGCAGGGGGAGATTCCCCGGGGCCCAGTATTCGCCCACGGCGAAGAATTCCTTTCCCGTCGCCTTGCGCATATGATCGAGCCACTCGTTCTCCCAGTCGGGCGGCATGTGTTTTACCGCGTCGATCCGGACCCCGTCGAAATGGGTCAGGTTCCACAACCATTCTCCCCATTTTTTCAATTCATCGCGGACATATTGGTTCCTGAATTCGACATCGTCGTACATCAGGTAGTCGTAATTGCCCTTTTCGTCGTCGATCACTTCTTCCCAGCCCTCGCCATAGTCGTTGCAGATGCTGTATATCGCCGTCTCCTTGGTCTTGTTGTCGAAGTCCACCCCCGTGAAACAATGGAAGTCCCAGATGAAGGAAGAATATTTCCCATTTCTGCCGGGATAAGTGAATTTGGTAAAAGCCTCGATGTCGTAGGGTTCGCTGATGAATTTATTCCGGTCCTCGGGATCTACCTTGCGCGCACAGACCAGTTCGGGCTCGTCACCGCCCGCCAGGTGATTGAGGACGATATCGAGGTACACCTGCATACCCGCATCGTGAATGGCCTTCACTGCCGCCAGGAACTCATCCTTAGTGCCGTATTTGGTGCGAACCGAACCCTTTTGATCGAATTCCCCGAGGTCATACAGGTCATAAACATCATACCCGACCGAAAAACTGCCGTTCGTCCCCTTGCTTGCGGGAGGTAGCCAGATGGCGGTAAAGCCCATTTCCGCGAGCCGTCCGGCTTCGGCAGCTATTTTTTTCCAAAGACTGCCGTCGGTGGGGTAATACCAATGAAAGAACTGAAGGATGGTGCCGTTGTGCATACCCATCCGTATCACCATTATAATACCATATCCGTTTGGCCGTAAAAACTACCGGGAATTTGCCCGGCATGTAGAATTTTTTTCACATCTGCATCTTTTCCTTCGATAATTGGGCGCCCATGGGAAATTGGCAAGGATTTTTATATATAAAGGGAAGACAAACTTAAAATTATGAGTACATCTAAGATTTTACTGGGGTTTATTGCCGGCGCGGCCATCGGCGGTGCATTGGGGATCCTGCTCGCACCCGACAAGGGCTCGGAGACACGCAGAAAGATCATGGAAAAAGGGTCCGATCTCGGGGATAGCCTCGCCGACTTCGGTGAATCCGTCAAGGATAAATTGGGCGATGTGGTGGAAGGAGTGAAGGGCAGTTTCAACAAGCAGAAGAATTCCATGTCCTGATTATGGATGAGCAACCTACGGATATCGACAGCCTTTTGTCCGATGCGGGAGATTTCATCGAGACGAGGACCACCTTGTGGAAGTTGAAGGCGATAGAGAGCCTCGCCGATGTATCGGGGGAATTGGTATCCGGTCTGGCCATGATCGTTATCACGTCCTTCGTCGTCATCATCTTCAGCATCGGACTGGCTTTACTCATCGGGGACTGGCTCGGGAAGGGGTATTACGGGTTTTTTATCATGGGCGGATTTTATGCCGTCGTCGCCGGCATCATCTATGCCCGGAGGACCCGGTGGTTGAAAGACCCCTTCAGCAATATGCTGATCCGAAAGATATTAAAATGAAGATAGGCAACATTACTACGATCGGGCAATTGCGGGATACCATCCGCGATCTGGAACATCAGAACTATATCAATGAGCAGCATATGCGGGCGCGGGTCGGACAGGTATCCGAAAGGCTGAAACCCGCCAATCTCATCCGCAGCCTGCTCGGAAGTATCTTTCATGGGGGAGGAGAGGCCAGATCCAGCCTGCTCCGGATGGCCATCGGCATCGCCACGAGCCTCATCGTCAAGCGCGTGTTCAAAAAGGGATTGCGCCGGTAGCCGCCCATCCGCCGCAGCCTTCAGCCTTCCCTCGGCCCTCGCGCACCGCCCGGCCTTCGGCAGCCCGCCGCAGCGTTCAGCCTTTCCCCAGCCCGCACGCCCAGCCCCGGGGACCCCGGGGTCCCGTTTATACGATGTCCTGATCCGGATCGATCAGCAGGGTATTTTGCAGGAAGAGCAGCTGTTCTTCGGCCCCCTCTTTTTTTAGATAGGCGATGACGTGCCTCACGAGGATCTTATAGACAAAGGCGGGTTTGCGCAGGGGTTTGAACAATTCCTCGCTATGCTCCCAGAGGTCGATGAAGATCTCGACCGTCAGTTTTTCAAGTACGAACTGCTCCACCGGACCCGCTAACTTCTGCACGCCCGCGAATATCGACGGGTAATAGCGATCGATGAATTTTTCAAATAGGACGAATTTCTCAGTTTTTGAAGTGGTCATGCGGATCAACATTTGGTGAGTGGAGGGATAACGGTAAAGGATAGTCAACGCCGGACTCCCGGATGTAACCCGGAAAGCCTGACTTTTTGCATGATCCGCATCAAGTTATTGTGAATTTTCGCGGCGATCGGTTATTATGGTATATAATTTGTGGCAATTAACTATCCCAGACTACCGATCAGCCCATCTTCTTAGAAGAGCTAACTTATACTTCCTGTGATCAACCTTAAAAGTACACGTTCTACTGCTCGGCCTTTAAGGCATTTGGCATAAGCCTGTCAAGTTAAAAACGGGGTAATGTATGGAGGACCCACCTACGTTACCTTTTTTTTGCGCGTACCCATTCCGTTTTTCATCCGGCTGCCCCCTCCGGGCTACCCCGACGTTTCAGCGTTTGGCTTCGAACAGCGTCCAGGGCCAGGCCTTCATATCGTGCAGCCATCTCGTTTCCCATTGATATTCCGGATGAGCCGCCAGAAAAGGCGCGGCGAGAAAATCCTCCCCGTTGGGATTCCCCATATGGGCCCAGAATTTCATGTCCTTCGCCAGCGTGGTGGTCGTTATTTTAGCCTGCACGGTTCCGCCCGGGAAGAATGGCCCCCATCCCCATTCCGGGCAGCCTTTGGGGTCCGTGTCGACCCGGCCGGCGATGACGCAGCGGCTGGCTTCCTTCGCCTTCGTCAGTTCGTTATAGCTGTCGCCCTCGATGGTCTTGCCCGTCTCCACATCCAGCCTCCCTTTGTATTGGTCGGTCAGGTGTTCCCACCTCCTCCGCCTGCTGTTGGGGGAATTGGTGCTGTCCGCCGGATTGAAGGTGGTCTCATCGGCAATGAGTTTTTCGTCCAAAGGGAAATTGCTGCCGGTATAAATGCCGTCCTTCGTCCGCCAGACCCGGAAATGCTTCAGCCCCAGCTCCAGCCGGGCGACCTCATTGGTCTTGGTGTCCCCGACCAGCCAGTCGTTGGCATATCCGCCGTTATTGCCCGTGGTCATGATCTGTACGAAATCGTCGATGCTATTGGCGTATTGCGCGGCCTTCCGCGCGCGTACGAACTCGGGGATGCCTTTTTCGTCGAATCCTTTGAATTGGGTGATGGTGGTCTCGGTGATGAGGATGCCGCCGCTGGTGACCACGAAATCGTCGCCGCTATGGATCAGACCCGGCATGCAATCCATCAGGATGCGGTTGCCTGTCTGCGGGACAATGTCGGCGATCACATTCCACCTTTCGCCTCCGATATAGTCGGTCCAGTTGTTGTGCCCGATGGCGATGAGCCCGTCGGCCGTATAGCTGCCGGTGGCGATGAATCCGCTGCAATTCCCCGGAGCCTTGTTGTCGGCCACCGGTGAACCCGGGTGTTGCTTCCCTTCCAGCCAGGGTACATAGTATTGCGACAGCTCGATATTTCCGTTCAGGACCACCAGGTCATATACGTCGTAATGTTTCCCCCTGGCCCGCAACCCCTCGGTGATGCCGGTGATCTCATCTTGGTATTCCTTGTCGATCTTGTCCCAGAACATTTTTTTCACCGCCTCGCGGTAGAAACTCCAGTCCTTGCCCGAAAGATGCTCCAGCGATACGCGCATCGCCTTGATCAGGTCGTCTATCTCGTCCGCCAGCAGATACCCGTGCTGGTACCCTATTTCGTGGGGGTTTCCTTCGAGGTGCACATAGATCCAGCCGTGGTCGTCACGGCGGGAGGCATTGGCGAGACGGGGGTTTCCTTGCTGGCCAGAAGCAATGGCCGTCAGCGATAGGGCTGTCAGCAGCGCGAGGGTTTTTCTCATGTAGGGAAGTTAATCAAAAAACTTCACCCAGGTTCACAAAAAAACCGCCTGAGCCGTGTGTGCCCCAGCCATAGTCGACACAGAGATTGGTGCGGGAAAATTTGTTCAGGCTGATGCGGATGCCGCCTCCGTAGCCCGGAGAGATATTGTTGAACTGGCCGGTCACCGGGTCGGAGAAGGACTGGGCATTGCCGAAAATGACCCCGCCGATCAGGCCATTGGAAGTGATGCCGAAACGGTATTCCGATTCCAGGTAAAGCATGTTCTTGCTGCGGAAGCGGCCCTGGATATAGCCCCGGCCCGTATTGCTGTAGGCGTCCCACCCGGTGCTGGGCAGCAGCAGGTAGGGGGGATTGCCATTGCCGACCGTTAGCCAGTCATAGCTCCATATCGCCACGACATTGTGGGTAGTATTGGGGAACCGGATATATTCCCGGACGTCGAACAGGAGGGACTGCCAGTTATTATCGCTGCCGAGCCAGGTGAAATTCGGGCGGTAGGTAACATTCGCGTAGGTGCCGTTCTCAGGGTTGATCGGGTTGCGCCGATTATCGAATTGGGCGTGGAGGGAAATGCCGGAGGCTATCTCGGTCTTCGACAGGCCATACCGCTCGAAATCGGTGGGTTTTCCCGGCGGCGGGTCTATCTCCCGGATATTCCAGACATAATCGAAATCGAATCCGACGCCTACATAGAGGTCCTTGGTCACACTGCGCAGGATGGCCTGATGGAGTCTTAAATAGCCATAGTCGATGTTGTATCCGCTGTCCGCAACCGTGTTCCCCCCCAGCCCATAGGTCAGGGAAGGATATTTCAGATAGCGCCAGTCCGTGACGATATTGTATTTGTTGCCCTTTGTCCAGATATTGGCCTGGATAGGGAAGATGATCTGGTTGTATTGGGAATAGGTGAAGCTCGTCAGTACATTGGACAGGTTGCCGGAGTCGCTGGTATAAAACGCGAAGTTGGAGCTCAATACGCCCGCAAACCCCGTCTGGAGCGTATAGCCGGCGACGGGAAGTACGGAAATATGCAGTTTGCCCGCTTTTTGTTTCACCGTATCTACCCTCGTCGCCGAATGCCCTTTCAACCAGCTGCGGCCCACATCGACCAGGTCCGTCTGGTTATTGGGGTCATAGGAGAACATCCGGTATTTCCGCGAGGGGGGCTTTAATTTATTGATAGACAACGAGTCCTGTGCATGGGATTGCAGGATGGTCAGGATAGAGAGGACTAGCGGGCAAGATATTTTCAATAGTTTGTTCAACAATGTTGGCTTGATGATCGAACGATCTTTGACCGTCGAATGCAATAACGGTTTATTCGGCGCCTAATTATGACCGGGATAAATCTGGCGATTTCGTCCGCACATGATGTCTGTTCAACGGTCGGACGGAACCTGGCGGTTTTATAGCTTAGCAGGGGATGGTGTTGGTTTGGGCACGGTAGAGGAAATAGACACAGGGACGAACTCATTTAGCTTATGGAGCTCTAAGATAGTGGTTTTTCCGTCTTCGCTCTCTCTGTACATGGGCACAAACTTGCCGTTGAAAATAATTTCCTGATAGGTGTATGAGGTTCTTTGCTGGACCAGGTTCGAAAATACATCGTCGAAACCCCTGATCAGCACATAGAGTTCCACATCGGCCGCCAGCATATCGTCTTCGGTAAAGCCCAGCAACGGACTCTGTTCGTCGATGGGATGGACCACCGTCCAGTTCATGGGAAGACTCTCCACTTTGCTGCGTTCGAGTTGCAGGTCGTAATACCGGTATTCCGCCGTGCCATCCATCTGCACCTTCAGACCGATATTCACCCGTATCTGTACATCCGTCAGGGTATGATGATCCTTGTAAGGGGCAAAACGGAACATCAGCGCAGTCCCGTCCTGGAACGGACTGATCAGGGCAAAATCGCTGAAGATCAAATAGCTGCGTGGACGGGAAAACCGCCCGAACATCAGACCGGCAAATATCGCGAAGGAGAGGAATCCGCTGAGGGCTTCGATGGCCGCAACCAGGTTGGCGCCGTCCCCGACCGGGTTTACCCGACCATACCCCACAGTGGTGAACGTTTCGGTGCTGAAGAAATAGGCTTCCTTGAACTTGCCCCAGGGGGTCGTGGCGATCAGCCCGGTCAGCTCGTTACTCCCTATCGCCAGATAGATCAGGGCATACACCAGGTTGATCATTAAAAAGGCGGAAAGGATCAGTACCATGAATTTCCAACGGGGCATGGTCAGCAATTGGTGGTAAATGCTGTACCGGTTGAGATAGGAAATGCCTTCCTTCCGCAGGTTGAAAGTTCCGTCCCGGTTGATGAATCGGCCGCCATAGCTGGACGCGTTGGTGCCGAAACCGGTATCGTTATTGGTCTTCAGGAGAGGATCTATCTTCTTGCTCAGCGCCATGTAGTCTTGGGATTTAATCTTCTGCAAATGTAGTGGCTACGATTGGAATGGCCAGTGCCTCAAATAACACCTCCACCGGGTGGAGGGCCTTTCTGCCCGTCCCGTCCCTGATCTGGTGGCGGCAGCTGGTCCCGGGTGCGGCGATGATCACGCCTTCCGCCGAGTTCCTGACCGCGGGCAGCAGCACCAGTTCGCCGATCTGCTGCGACAGGGAATAATGTTCTTTTTCATAGCCGAAAGATCCCGCCATGCCGCAACAGCCGGAAGGGATGGTGCGGACCGTATAATGCTCCGGAAGCGAAAGCACCCTGACGCTCCCGGCCACCGACGACAGGGCCTTTTGCTGGCAATGGCCATGAAGCAGCACCTCCCGTTTTTCTTTGGTAAAGGCATCGGCGGTGATCCGTCCCCGCTCCACTTCCCGGGCCAGGAAGTCGTCGATCAGCCAGCAATTGGCCGCCAGCTGTTTGGCGTCTTCGAGCGTTTCGTCGTCAGCCAGATCGGGATATTCGTCGCGGAAGGCCAGGATGGCGGAAGGCTCGATCCCCACCAGCGGAGCATCCTCCGAGACCAGCGGCTTCAATGCGCGGATATTTCTGTTCGCGATCTTTTTTGCCTCCCTGACAAGGCCCTTCGACAGCCAGGTCCTGCCGCTCTCGCCATGCGCGGGGAGGTTTACTTCATAACCCAGGCGTTCCAGCAACAGGATGGTCTTGATGCCGATGGCCACGTCATTATAATTGGTGAATTCGTCGCAGAAGAGATGGACGAGCCTCGCCCCGGTCGCCGTACCGGCCCCGGGCATCGGACCAGCCCCCGTCATCGTGCCCGCCGGTGTCATCCGGCGGTCGCCCGTCGCCGTTCGATCCCCCCCTTCGCGCCGGTGCCGTTCCCACCATTTCCGGAGCGTAGTCCGGTGCAGCATCGGCATGGACCGCTCCCGTGCAAATCCGAGCAGGCTTTTCAGCGCGCCGATTCGCATCACCCTGTTGTAAAGCCCCGGCGCTATGGACCCCAGCTTCGCCGATTGCGTGAACCGGGCGATCATCCGGGTGCGGAAAGGGACCCCATTTGCGTCATAATAGTGTTGCAGGAATTCCGCTTTCAGTTTGGCGACATCCACATTCGACGGGCACTCCGATTTGCAGCCCTTGCAGCTGAGACAAAGGTCCATCACTTCGTAGATCTCTTTGTGATCGTACCGGTTCGGTCCGTCGCCGCGGGTCAGGAATTCGCGCAGGATATTGGCGCGCGCCCTGGTCGTATCCTTTTCATTGCGGGTAGCCATGAAGGAGGGACACATCGTACCGCCCGACAAATGGGTCTTTCGGCAGTCGCCGCTGCCGTTGCATTGCTCGGCATGCTGAAGGATATCCTGCTGGTGAAACCGGAAGACTGTCGAGAAGGGCGGCGTTTGTTGTCCCGGCTCATACCGCAGCTGCTCATTCATAGGCGGCGTATCCACGATCTTGCCGGGGTTGAAGATATTCGAAGGGTCCCACGTCCGTTTGAGTTCTTTGAACAGGGCATAGTTGTGCTGCCCGACCATCCTCGGGATAAATTCTCCGCGGAGCCGGCCGTCCCCATGTTCTCCGCTCAGCGATCCCCGGTATTTCTTCACCAGCGTGGCTATTTCATCGGCGATGAGACGGAAAAGCCGGTTGCCCTCTGCCGTCTTGAGGTTGATGATAGGACGCAGGTGGAGCTCGCCGCTGCCGGCATGCGCATAGTGGACGGAATACAGCCCATATTTTTTCAGGATCTCGTTGAAATCCCGGATATAGTCCGGGAGGTCCCGTACATCCACGGCCGTATCCTCGATCACAGGCACCGCCTTTTCGTCGCCGGGCAGATTGCTGAGCAACCCCAGTCCCGCCTTTCTCAGCGACCAGATCCTGCCCGTATCGGCGCCGAATAACAGGGGAAAATGAAAGCCCAGCCCCGCCGCCCGCATCTCGGTCTCCACCGCGGCCGCAATGGCCGTTATCTCTTCGCGGCTGTCTTTTTTGAATTCGATGACCAGGATGGCGCCGGGATCGCCCTGTACGAAAAATCGGTTTTTCCGCTGCTCGATATTGTCCTTGGTGCACTCCAGCACGAAATGGTCGATGAGCTCGCTGGCCGTGGGTTCATGCCGCAGGGCGATCAGGTTGGCGCGAAGCGATTCGTCGATCGTATGGAAGTGGACGCAAAGCAGCCCGGTCTCCTTCGGCGGCATCGGGGAAAGATTCAGCTTTATTTCCGTGAGGAAGGCCAGCGTGCCCTCCGATCCGGCAAGCAGCGTGCAGAAATTGAAATCCGGTCCCCCCGCCGTGAAAGGCGCCGTCGCGACCAGCAGGTCCAGCGGATAGCCGGTATTCCTTCGTTCGATCGTTTTTTTCGGGAAGTTCTCTTCGATGGCGACCTGGTTGTCATAATTGCTCAGCATCTTTCTCGCTGATCGGTAGAGGTCTCCCTCCAGGCCTTTTTCATCGCATTTCGCATGGAACCTGTCCGCCTCCAGCGCGCCGAATACGGCCTCGGTGCCGTCGCTGAGCAACGCCTTCACCTCCAACAGGTGTTCGCGCGTACTCCGGTAGACGATAGAGTTGCTGCCGCAGGAATTGTTGCCTACCATGCCGCCGATCATGGCGCGGTTGGCGGTGGATGTTTCGGGACCGAACAGCAGCCCATGCTCCCGCAGGAAAAGATTGAGCTCGTCGCGGATAACGCCCGGCTGTACGCGCACCCATCTTTCTTCGACGTTCAGTTCGAGTATCCGCGTGAAATGGCGCGACACATCGACCACGATGCCGTTTCCCACGACCTGCCCCGCAAGCGAAGTCCCGGCGGTGCGGGGGATCAGCGCCGTTCGTTCGGCATGTGCGAAGGCGATCAGTTTCCGGATATCATCGATGGTTTTCGGTATGGCTACCGCCAGCGGCATCTCGCGATAGGCGGAGGCATCCGTGGAATAAAGGGTACGCATGGTCTTGTCGAAATACAGCTCTCCTTGCAGTTCGCCGCTCAGCCTCTTCAATTGTTCCTCCATAGGCGCAAATTTAAGTATTGTCCCTGAACTCCATCCGGTTTGGCGCTTTGCCTTATTTTTACACCATGCGCATCCTTACCATCCTCCTGGTTTGTCTCCCGGCCGTCGCGGTCAGGGCACAAGACCACACCCAGCTAACACCCAAGCCGGCGCTCCTTCGGCTCATCGATGGCAATCTCCGGCAGGCCGTCAATCAATACAAGATATTGATGGGGCAGATACCCGCCGACCGGCTACCGAAAACTTATAATGCAAACACCGGTAAGGAGGAGACCAGCGATGCAGGTTGGTGGACCAGCGGATTCTATTCGGGGACACTATTTTATCTCGTTGAATATTCGCACGACACCGCACTGTTGCGCGAAGCGACCGACCGGCTGCGGCTGTTGGAGAAGGAACAGTTCAATAAGGGCACCCACGACCTGGGTTTCATGCTTTATTGCTCTTACGGAAATGCGCTGCGGGTAGCGGACCATCCGGGATACGGCGATGTACTGCTCAACGGCGCCCGTTCCCTCTCCACGCGGTTCAACGAAAAGGTCGGCTGTATCAAGAGTTGGGACAGCAAGCCCTGGCACTACCCCGTCATCATCGACAATATGATGAACCTCGAGCTCCTGTTCTGGGCTACCCATACCAGTGGGGATTCCTCTTTCTACCGGATCGCGGTGACGCACGCCAATACGACGATGCGCAACCATTACCGCCCGGACTACAGCTCGGTTCATGTCGTGGATTATGACACGGCCACCGGCGCGGTCATCGCGAAAAAGACGGCCCAGGGTTTTTCCGATTCGTCGGCATGGGCGCGGGGGCAGTCCTGGGGATTGTATGGATACACGATGGCCTATTATTGGACGCATGACCGGCGCTACCTCGAACAGGCGCGCCACATCGCGCAATTTATCCTGGCGCACTTGCCGGATGACAAGATCCCTTACTGGGATTACGATGCCCCCGGCATCCCGGATGCCAGGCCGGGACAGACCTCGAGCCCGCAGCCGGGACAGTCCACCGGTCCCCTGCGCGACGCCTCGGCCGCATCCATCCTCGCTTCCGCGCTCATCGAGCTGAGCCATTACGTGGCGCCCGGCGAGGGCCGCGGATACGTGGATGTGGCCGAACAGATCATGGTGACCTTGTCCTCAAATACCTATAAGGCGGTGGTGGGCTCCAACGGCGGGTTTATCCTGCGGCACAGCGTCGGCAATCTGCCTGGCCACACCGAAGTGGATGTGCCCCTCACGTACGCCGATTATTATTTTGTGGAGGCGATGCTGCGTTACAAGGCGCTGGGCAGTCGCCCTTAGAACGCCAACCCCTTCAGATTGCGATCTCTCTCCCCATGAAGTCAAAAGCGCGAAGCGCAGTCTCCCGGATCGGGCTGGATTCATAATCGCTCCTCGTCAACGCCCAGACCATGGTATCCGCGGGCTGCCCGTTGACATCGGTGGCGTGGGCCTTGAGGGTCATCTCGTGCCGGAACCCCAGGCGTTTCGGGATCCGCCGGCTGGGGACGTTGCCGGGGGCGCAACGGATCTCGACCCGCGACAGCCGTTCGATCTCGAACCCCGTCTTGACCAGCGCGCGTACGGCCTCGGTGGCGAAGCCGCGGCCGGTGTGCTTTACATTGATCCAGTAGCCGATCTCCCGGGCATCCTTGCCGATGCGGTTATGCAACCCCGTTCCCCCGATGAGCTCGCTTTCCTTCTTGTCGAAGATGCCGTAGACGGCATCCTGTCCGAGATCGAACTGGCCGCGGAACAGCCGGATGAAACTTTCCATCCACTCCTGTTCCTTCGGCTCCTGTCTTGCCCAGGGTACCCAGGGCCGGAGGTGGTCCAGGCTACCGGTGATGGCCAGGTGCATTTTTCGGGCGTCGCCGGGCTCGTAACATCGGATCAGTAATCGCTCCGTCTCTATCCGGTATGTTTTGGCCAGTTCCATTCGAATTATTTTCCGATTGCCGCCAGGATTTGTTTGACCATCCCGTTCATCGCCGAATTGTTGATCCAGCGGACGACCACGACCAGATCGTGCTCGGGGTCCACATAAATAAAATTGGTTCCGTTGCCGATATGGACCCAGGCGGCGGCGGGAGCATCCGGCAGCAGTTTGCGGTCGGTATTGAGGAACCAGTTCATATAGCCGTAGTCGTGTTGCACCGGGGTGGGGGTCAGCGCCTGTTTCACCCACTGTTCGGAAATGAGCTGGCGGCCGTTCCAGTTGCCGTGGTGCAGCGTCAGCAGGCCAAACCGTGCCATGTCATAGGCATCGATGAACATCCCGCCGCCCCAGTGGCCGCCGCCGCTGACAGACTGTACGGGTTGTCCGTCGAGCACGATCCAGGAATTGCGATAGCCGTTCCAGCGCCAGGTATTGGATGCCCCGATAGGGTCCATGATATAGGTCTTCAGCACCTGCGGCAAAGGCATGCGCCAGACGCAGGTGGCGGCCAGTGCGAGTGCGTTGACGCGGACGTCGTTGTATTTCCACAAACTGCCCGGCGCATGACGCGGCCGGGTGGCCCATTCATTCGCCGGACCTTCCGGGCGGTCGGCCCAGTCGGGCTTCCCCCAAAGGACCCCTTCCCAGTCGCTGGTCTGACGGAGCATCACATCCCAGGTGAGCGTGCGGTTGTGCGCACTGGCGAAAGGGTAGAGCAGCTGGGGTTTGCCGATATCTTCGGGCGTGCGCGCAGGCGCCGCGGGGTTGTACACCTCTATCGGGGGGACATAGCCGGCGATGGTATCCGTCACGCTGCGGATCAGCCCCTGGTCCACGGCCAGTCCTACCACCGTGGAAAGAAAGCTCTTGGTTACGCTGTGGGTCATGTCCACCCGCGCGGGCTCACCCCATTCGGCGACAATGTATCCCTTATAAATAATGAGTCCGGTCGGCTCCCCGCGTTCCTTGAACGGTCCGATCCCCGCGTCGAAGGGTTCATTCTTTCCGAAAGTCTCGGCGGATGCGAGTTCCTGGTCTCGTGGAAGGGTGCTCTCGCTCTCTCTCGCAAATCGGATGGCGCCCTGCAGCTGCCCCGAATCCAGTCCCAGCTGAGCCGGACTGCGTCGTTCCCACTGTCCGCGCGGCGGGAAATAAGGATGTGTTTTTGGCTGGGGTGATTGCGCTTGTGCAAAGCAGAACGAAAACAGCACCAGCGTCAGGGGGAGAAAGGGTTTCATAGGCTCAAGTTAGGTAAGTTTGTTAAATTTGGCATCTTAAAAATTTTGATATTGTTCCATTTTAAGTTAACTTTATCGTCGTGGAAAAGATCAGGGAGTTGGTTTTTTATCGGCATTATTTTCAGAATTTTTTCGACCAGCAAACGGAGAAGGTAAAAGAGAAAATAGACTACGTTCTTTTTCTTGTTACGCACGCAGAGCAAATTCCGGAAAAATTCTTGAAGCACATTGAAGGACAGAAAGGACTATATGAGATCAGAGTAGAAGCCGGACACATATCTTGCAGGATATTCTGTTGTTTCGATAAAGGCAATATAATCGTGCTGTTCAATGGGTTTCACAAAAAGACGATGAAAACGCCTCGTGACGAGATCAGGATGGCAGTTAAAATAATGAATGAATATTTTATCAATAAAAGTAAATAGCTCTTGGCAACAAAGAAAAAGATAACTTCTCTCGAAGACCACCTGTCCAAACGCTATGGCAGGCGGGGGACCGAAAAGCGAACAGAGTTCGAAATAAAGGCAAAAGCATTCATGATCGGTGAGTTGATCAGGGAAGAAAGGCGGCTTGCCAACATAACACAGGAGCAATTGGCCGATAGGATCGGCGCCAAAAAGAGCTTCATTTCAAGGATTGAAAATGGCCAAAGCGACATTCAACTTTCTACCCTTTACCGTCTCCTGGAATTCGGTCTTGGGAAAAAGGTAGACTTAATCGTCCACTGACCCGGTCGTTTACAGTTTTTTGCGCAGCATTTCCAGATCCAGCCGCCGGTCATAAGTCTTCATGGTCGATGCCAGCCTCACCAGCAGCCCCCTGGCCTTACCCCAATCATCCGCCTTGAACACCGGCGCGTTCAGGTCCATCACCTGGTCATAGAACAGCGTGGAGGCATACACCTGCCGGCTGACCAGCTTGTAATGTTCCGGCATGTCGAAATACCACAGCAGGAAGAGCCGTCCCTCGAGCGTCACCCACTCGGTCTGCAGGTGGCTGTACCGCTGTTTGAGTTTTTTCTTATAGAACTCCAGTTCATAATTCATGTATCTCAGGAGGATGTCCTTTTCCTTTGCCGTCGTCATGGCGGCCTCCCCGAACGCCCCCGCCGCGGGAACCAGCGTGGACTGGAGGATCTGTTTGTCGATGGTGATGAAGCCGGGAATGTCGGAAGGTTTGGCCGGATGCGCCCCGATTTCGAGTGTAAAGGAATGCCCCTTGCCCGCATAGGCGATCATGCAGTGATGCTTGCCCGCCAACAGGACGGCGTGTTCCTCGCCGCCCAATGCGGCCTGCTGACCCGGGAGGTTGAGACTGATGACCAGGGCGAGACCGAAAGGGACCAAATTCATGAATTTTTGCGTATTTAACGTAATAAAAAGGAAAAATCGTATAGTTTTACCGCCCTCATATGCTTCCAATAAACAAAGCCATCTGGATGGCGGTGCTGGCTATAGTATCGATTGTTCCTGCATCTGCTCAACGAAGACGCCCCAACCCGACCGTGGTGACGGATACTTCCAAACCGAGGGTACCCGGGTTCCCCGGATTCACCCTGCCCAAACAAGGTCCAAAACCCTACAAAGAGGTGATTACCGACAAGGCCGTCACGCACACCGGCCTCTTCACAGTACACAAGGTCGAGGACAAATGGTATTTCGAGATCCCCGATTCGATGCTGCTCAGGGAATTCATGGCCATCACCCGGCTTAGCAAGACTGCTGCCGGCGGGGGCATCTATGGCGGCGAGCTGGCCAACCAGCAGACCCTGGAATGGGAGAAAGGCCCCGCCAATACATTATTCCTGCGGGTCATTACCCTCGTCAGCATGGCTGACTCGACCAACAAGATCTACAAGGCCGTCACCAACTCTTCGGTAAATCCTATCGCGGCCGCTTTCGACATCAGGGCCTACGGCAAGGATTCCACGAGCGTCGTCATCGATGTGACGGATTTCTTCAGGGGAGACAACCTGATCGTCAGCCTTCCGCAGTCCATCAAGAGCAGGATGAAGCTGGGCGGTCTGGCCTCCGACCGGTCGTTTATCGAACATATCAATACCTATCCCATCAACACCGAGGTCCGCAGCATAAAAACCTTTTCCTCGGGCGGCGGGATGCCCTCGCCATTTGGGCTAACGATCACCTCTCCGACGGATGCGGCCGGGGCCGTCACGCTCGAGCTGAATACCTCCTTCATCCTGCTCCCCGCGCTGCCGATGCACAAACGCCTGTTCGACCCCCGTGTCGGCTATTTTGCCGACGATTACACCATCTTTTCGGACGAGCAGCAGAAAGTCGACAACCAGGAATTCATCGTTCGCTGGCGGCTCGAGCCAAAACCAGAGGACAGGGAAAAGTGGTTGCACGGAGAGCTCGTCGAGCCGGCTAAACCGATCGTTTATTACATCGACCCGGCCACACCCCGTCAATGGGTGCCCTACCTGATGCAGGGCATCGAGGACTGGCAGGTGGCGTTCGAGCAGGCCGGTTTTAAACATGCGATACAGGCGCGCGAATGGCCGGATGGCGACAGCACTATGAGCCTCGAGGACGCCCGCTATTCCGTACTCCGGTATTTTGCTTCCGATATCGAGAATGCCTATGGCCCCAACGTCCATGACCCGCGCAGCGGGGAGATCATCGAAAGCCACATCGGCTGGTACCACAATATCATGGAGATACTGCATGACTGGTACATGATACAGACGGCGGCGGTCGACCCGCGCGCCCGCACCATGCACATCGACGACAGCCTGATGGGACAGCTGATCCGCCGCGTCTCCTCGCATGAAGTAGGGCATACGCTCGGTCTCCGCCACAACATGGGCAGCAGCAGCACCGTGCCCGTCGAGAAGCTGCGCGACAAGGACTGGCTCAACGTGCATGGGCATACGCCGTCGATCATGGACTATTCGCGGTTCAACTATGTCGCTCAGCCGCAGGACAGCATTCCCGAGGCCGACCTGTTTCCGCGCATCGGGGAATACGACCGGTGGGCCATCCGCTGGGGTTATGGCTATACGGGTGGGAAAGATCCCAAAGAGGAATCCAAGATCCTCAACAAATGGGTGATCGACAGCCTGCGGACCAACCCGCGTCTCTGGTTCGGCGGAGAAGGCTTCAACGGCGACCCGCGGGCCCAGCTCGAAGACCTTGGCGACAACAATACGAAGGCCAGCGAGTACGGTATCAGGAACCTGAAGCGGATTTTATCCTCCCTGCCCCAATGGACGGCCGAGGAAGGCGACAAATACGACAATCTTTCGGAAATGTACCACCAGCTGGTGGCGCAATTCAACCGCTATATGGGTCACGTGCTGAAAAATGTGGGCGGCATATACGAGACCTTTCACAGCATCGAACAGCCCGGCGATGTCTACCAGCCCGCGCCCAAGGCGGTCCAGCGCGAGGCGGTCCGTTTCCTGAATGCCCAGCTTTTCGAGACGCCTCGGTGGCTGGAGGATACGGCCATCCTGAACAAGATCAGCAGCCCCATCGGCGGCGATCCGGTGGCCCCGGTCCAAACAGGCGTATTGAGCAGCCTGCTTTCGGCCAACAGGCTCAACAGCCTGGTCCAGTCGGCGAACCGGTATGGCAACGGTGGGGTATATACGGTGGAAGACCTCCTCGCCGACCTGCATGCCGGCATCTGGAATGAGCTGACCACGCACCGCACTATCGACGTTTATCGCAGGGGACTGCAAAAGACCTACGTCGAATCCCTGATCACGCTGGTGAATCCGTCGACCCCGTCTTCAGGCGGTATAGCGGGCCTGCTGTTGTTCTTCGGTCCCAATACGAAGAATACCGATCTCCCGTCGATAGCCAAGGCCGAGCTTTCCGCCCTTCGGGCCCGGATCGTTGCTGCGATCCCGGTGACGACCGACCGCCTGAGCAAATATCATTTGCAGGACCTGGCCGACAGGATCAGCCGGGCCCTGAACCCGAAAGGGTGAGGTTGGCGTTCGCTGACATGTCATTTTCAAAACAGTTCCATGCAGATGAAAAAGAGGCTCAAAAATCTGCACAAATTGCTGGATGTCAATTTACAATAGATGCCGGCCGAAAAACGGCATGCCATTTGTTTTATAGCCAATCGGCAGATGCTCGTTTCCTTTTGCGACGAGCGCATCTTTGCGATTGCATCTGCTAATCATAACCTCAGCCGTCATCGCATCGCTTCCTCCCGATGAATTCACTGGAATGCTAAATAACAATTCTGTTATGAACAAAGAATTGCCATATATTCTATTGGCTGACGATGATCCCGATGACCTGGTTATCTTTTCCGAGGCAATCGGCGAACTGAATCCCGACGTGGCCATTCAAACGGTCATTGATGGGAAAGAGTTGATAGAATTCCTCGATGCTTGCGACCGGGATGAACTACCCACCCTGATCGTACTCGATTACAAGATGCCTGTTATATCAGGGCCCGAAGTGCTGCAAAGACTTGCCGCCAACCCTGCGTATGTTCATATTCCCAGGATAGTCTGGAGCACGTCCGAGCGGCTTAAAGACATAGAGACTTGCCTGCAGCTCGGTGCTACGGCCTATTTCAAAAAGCCCGCCTCTTCTATAGAAATAGCCCATTTCAGGCAACAGATCAACGATATCTTCCTTTCCCAGATCCAGCATTCCAGGTCTTAGTTGAAGCCGCCCCGTCGTTTTCCCCTCTTTCCCTGTGCAGTTAATATTTTTTCATTGCAATATCATCGAGACGAAACCGAAGGCCTTCCTCAACTGGGTGCTGTTCGATAACCAGTTCAACCTTGTACAAACCAGCAGCGGTTTCCAACAGATAGGTGCGGACAGAACGCTGGCACCTATCATCGTGACAAATCTGCCTATAAATTCCAGCGGGTATTTGTATATTTATAACAGTAATGCGACACCGAATGTCGATGTGCTCTTTGATAATTTGCTGGTGACCCATGCGAGAGGACCGCTGTTGGAGGAGGACCATTATTATCCGTTCGGATTGATGTGAAATCAACAGTAAAATATTTGCAGCAGCGAATATTGTGATAGACACGCTACAAATGAAATGCGGCGCGATACAAAACCTCGGTCCTCGGCAGATCTTTCTTATATTGTTGTACATCCCATTTAATCTGCCAGTTTTGCAGGTATTCAGAGAGGGGCGATAGCCCCACCGCCGCGCGTCGCTGATCCACATGATCGGGGTCCTCCAAAGGCAACATATAATGCCAGTTGGTCCTTAAATCCCAGCCGACCTGCGAACCACAGATCTGCTTTTTGCCTTGTCGCAAAGCCACCCTGTCTTCAAGCAAAGCGAGATTTCGGGCCTTTGCCGTCCCGTTCTTTACGGCGGTCCTTAACATGGGCAAATACTTCACTTGCATCGGTAGCTCCGAATGCTGAAGCACAAAGAACAAAGTTCCGTTACCTTCTTCCCCAAGCACATCCGGGCCCAGCCAGCCATACTTGTCGAGTATAGCGAAAACCTTCATCTGATTGATCGAATCCTTTGCCTGCATCTGTCTAAAAAGCATTTTCACTTCCTTTGATTCTCCCCCATACCGCTGAACCATCTCGTCAAGTTGATTGCGATACAATTCATCATCCTGAGCCACTGTATCCAGCACCCGCGCCAGCGAATCATTTACCCGCCCCTGCCCATGAAAAACAATGAATGGTAACAGCAAAAAGCAGGAAAGAAGGCATCGTTTTCTCATACCCGACAAATTACAAAACATATTGCTTTAATATCCTCGCATTCATCTTCCCCACCTGCTGCCAGTACACCGAGCTATATTGTGACGGCGCAGACCGAACATAATCCCTGCATGGGGCATCTTTGCCCGTTAATGGGCAGTCCGGTGTGTTGTTCACGTTGGAAGCACGCACAAAATAGCATTGATTGTAAAGGCATGGTTATTTGAGCTTTATTCATTCACCTAATAAATGTTTTATGTTCTACCACGTAAAAGACCTGCAATACAATGCGCGGGTGTCGAAGCCTGACCCGGCGTTTGCTACACTGCTTTTGGAACAATTCGGGGGTGCTAATGGCGAATTGGCCGCTGCCCTGCGGTATTTTGGTCAGGCATTCGGGGCAAAGAATCCCTATCCTGACAAGTATGATTTGCTGATGGACATTGCCACTGAGGAGTTCAGTCACCTGGAAATCGTCGGCGCAACGATCCAAATGCTGCTCACAGGCATCAATGGTGATCTCAAAAATGCAGCGGAGAGTTCGGAAATCATGAAGTTGATGAATGGCAAGGCATCCAAAGAAGAGGTCATTCACCAGGGTATGGTGGCGCCGCAGTTTTTGATTGGCAGCGCCGGCGGTCCCTGTTATACCAATTCGCAGGGTGTTCCCTGGACGGCGGCCTATATCAACGGCGATGCGACGGGAGAGCTGTCGGCTGATCTGAGGAGCAATATTGGCGCCGAATCCAGGGCGAAGATGGTCTATGAGTACCTGTTACAGTTTACGGAGGACCCGTATGTCAAGGAAACGCTCCGCTTTTTGATGACCCGCGAAGTAGCCCATTTCCAGATGTTCGAGGCAGCGCTGTCGACGATACAGCCTAATTTTCCGCCGGGTGTCTTGCAGACCGATCCCAGGTTCAGCAATGTCTATTTCAATATGTCCAGCGGTAACGACTTTAGCGGCCCATGGAACATGGGTAAAACCACGCAATTTGGGGAAGAGATCCAGTATGTTCGAGATCCTATCGCGTACGTGATGGAAAGCAATGGACTATTGGAGCATGAGGCGGCAGGAACAGACAGGACGGAGGCCGGGGTTCAAAAGTTAAATAAGGAGCTGAGCCGGCAGAAAAGCACAGAAGTGAACAGCGCCAACCCTCCGGGACTGATGCAATGGAACAAACCATTAGATAAAGAAAAAGAACACACACAACAACCAGCTAAGAATGGGAACTCAAAGGGAAGTCGCGCTAAAAAATAACCTTCCGGGCGCAGATGCGGGCGGTGTAGAAGTGACTTTCTACACTGACCCCCTGTGTTGCTGGAGCTGGGCCATGGCCCCGGCCTGGGACAGGCTCGTTGAAGCATGCGGCGGCGCAGTAAAGGTAAAGTATAAAATGGGGGGCCTCCTGCCGTCCTGGAAACATTTTCGGGATGCGTCGAATGCTATCAGTCGTCCCACTCAAATGGGCCCGGAATGGATGCATGCCGCTCACCTGTCCGGCGTGACGATCAATAGTCAGCTATGGATTACCGACCCTCCGGCTTCTTCCTACCCGGCATGCATTGCTGTCAAGTGTGCTCAGCTTCAGTCGGAGAGGTATGGGGAAAGTTTCCTAGGGCTCCTGTGGGAGGCGGCAATGCTCGCGGGCAAAAATATTGCCCGAAACGAGGTATTATTGGACGCCTCGTGGCTCCTTCATGACCGATATCAGGATTTTGACCTTATTAAATTCCGCGATGACCTAATGGGCGACAGGGGCAAAGCGGCGTTTCGTAAGGACCTGCAGGACGCGAAATACCTTGGAATCAACCGGTTTCCTACATTGGTGATCGAGCGGAAAGCAAAACCGGCAATTATGTTGACGGGTTATCAAACCTTTGATTCTTTGAGGGCGGGTATCGGCATGGCCGAACAAACGCATCAATGAAGCGTATCATTATCGTCCCTTCCTTTCCGTATCCCCTTTGAAACATCTTCACCCTGATCCTTTTTCTGATTGGCCGAAACATCCTTGTTCTGAAACACCTTTCTTGACTCCCTCACAGCCTCCGGCAGGCGCTTTACGACCTTTGGCCATTCAATGGCGCTATCAACAAATCAACTGCCGACCGCCCCGAATTCCCCATCGAGCTAAAGACTTTCTGTTGCCGGCTCGTCAACGACCCCGCCGCGCTGAAAGAGGAATCAGACGCTTTCGACGATTTACCAGTCGTCCGCCCGGTCACAGAACAAATATTGATGGAAAACTTTACCCGAATCCGTCAGGAGATAAGAACCCTGGTAGAAAACGAAATGGACCGCATCTCCTCGACACCCGATCTCCGGCACCTCCTTCTCGACTAAAACCCCGGAGCCGGTTTCCTCAATTTGCCCCATTGTGTTCCCATTTCGCTTCAAACGCGCTCAATGCCCCGCATTCGCCAAGGGGCGGGTCGTGGCACAAGATTCTCATCACTTGATCCAGAGCCGATGTTGGCTTGCTTAAAATTAAAGATGTATGAACAAAATACTATGGGGCCTGATGGCCGGAGTAGCGATTGGCGTTCTTCTGGCGCCTGACAAGGGATCGGAGACAATTAAAAAGCTTCGCGACCGGCTGAATGACTATAAGGATCAGGCGAAAGATCAGGCGGACGAGTTGGGAAGCAAGGCAAACTCGCTAATTAACAGGGGCAGGGCTAAAGTGAACGAGACCTTCGAATAGTTTCATCAATTTTGAGTCGAAAGGGTACATGGCGCGGCACAGCCGCGCCATTACCTTTTCCCCGAGGCCTTGCTGACGATAAAAACGATGATCGCTATGACCAGGACGACGGCTACTACGCCCACCCATACGCCGGCTTTGAAGATGCCGCCGACCACGGCGCAGGCCTGGAAGCAGAGCAGGGCGATAAAAAGCAGCGCGTTGATCCATTTGGTTGTAGATGACATGTGTGGAAGATTTAAACCACAGGTGCAAATGATAAGCCAGCCATGCAGCAGGATCAGTACTAGCATGTTATTTGCATCATATACAGGAAAAGATATGCATAACCATACTACTTCCACCCGCCCGGCCGACATCAGCGAAGACCAGCGCGTCCTTTCGGCCTTCGCCGGCTCGCTCCTGCTCTATTTCATCGCCAAAAGACACAAGGTCAGCTCGCTGCTCCTGCTGGGCGGGGGTTACTTGCTCTACCGCGCCGTCTCGGGCCATTGCCCCGTCACCGCGGCGCTCAGGAAGTCGCGCGAGGCCGACACGGGTTCCAACATCAATATCCGGGCGCATGTCGTCGTCAACAAGCCGCGCGCCGAAGTATATGCCTTCTGGCGCAGGTTCGAGAACTGGCCCCTCTTCATGCGCCACCTCGAGAATGTGGACGAATTGGACAACCGCACCTCGGCCTGGCGCCTCAAAATGCCCGGAATGGAAGACATCCGCTGGGAGACCAGGATCGTCAAAGACGAGAAAGGGGAGGAGCTGTCCTGGCATAGCGTGGCCGGGGCGCCGATCGAAAACACCGGGAAGATCAATTTCTCCGATACCCCGGGCGACGCCACACGCATCGACGTGCTGCTTTCCTACCGCGCCCCCGCCGGCGCTCTGGGCGAGAAACTATCCCGTTTGCTCACCCCCGCTTTCCGGTCCCGCGTCGAAGAGGATATTCGTAACTTCAAGCACTATTTCGAGAACGCCGGCATCGTAAAGAGCTGAATGCGGCGTCCTCATCGGTTAAATCCCGGCTTCCCCGGGATAAAGGATCCTCATGCTCACCAGGAAACAACAACGGAAATACCTCGCGAAAAAAGACGAGGAGTGGCAGACCCAGCTGCACGCCTTCGCGGAGACGCGTAACCGGGAGGCATTGCACCACCTGCGCGTCGCGGTCAAAAAACTCAAGGCGTTCGCCAGGCTGTCCGAAGCCTGCTCCTGCTCCCGTGCGGTCAGGGACCTCAACGTCCTGAAAAAGATGTTCCGCCAGGCCGGCGCCATCCGCGACGCGGACAACCGCCTGCGGCTCCTCGAGCATTTTCACGCCGCCCCCGAAGCCTACCGCAACGAGCAACGGCAATTCAGCGAACACGAAACCTCGGCCTTCGTCGGGAACATGGAAGAATACCGCAAAAAAGGCAAAAAGGCGGGACGACGGCTGCAGGTCGAAGTGCGGTCCATCCGCGCGGGATGCATCAAAGACTGGTATGCGAAACAGCTCATCAAAATAGGCGTCCTGCTCACCGCCTCCGGCGACCGCCTGCACCAGGCGCGCAAACACATCAAGGACCTCCTATATGTCGGAAGCGCCCTTCCCCCGCAACTCGCACAGGAGATAGGCCTGAATACGAAATACCTCGACAGACTGCAGGAAACTATCGGTCAGTGGCACGACGCCGCCATGGTCGTCGCCTCCTGGGCGGGAAAGGACCTCGCCGGCAGTCAGGCCATGATCAGGGAATGCCGCGACAAGGAAGAAGCCGTCCGTCGGCTGGCAAACGATTTTTACCTCCACGCCCACATCCGCTGAGCCGCGCGTCCTCACTTATGCCGCGTCCTCACTCAAGACCCGCGCCCGGCCATCCGCCCCAGCTCCTCCGGCTGGTTGATCCGGATGTCTTTTCCCGAAGTGCTGATCACACCCGCCCCCGTTAGCTCGGCAAAGAATTTAAAGACGGTCTCATACGTCGTCCCGGCAAAAGAAGCGATGTCCTGCCGCGTCAGCGTGATCCCCAGGAATCCTTCCCCGTTCGTCCCGAAGGTCTGCCCGATATCCAGCAGCGCGCCCGCGATCCTGCCTTT
>Ga0206921_10057_pt1 | contig 32046 bp, 31 predicted proteins | sample Alteio_BWOrgHeat_66_FD_152930 | JGI IMG/M metagenome (GOLD analysis project Ga0206921, IMG submission 152930) | Enriched cells from forest soil in Barre Woods Harvard Forest LTER site, Petersham, Massachusetts, United States -... | ecosystem: Environmental > Terrestrial > Soil > Temperate forest >...
CGGCGGTATCCGCTTTCAGGTCCGCCACCAGCTGAGCGGTCAGCTCGTGGGTTGGTGATATCTTCCCGGATGTTTTCGGCAACAAACCCCATCATCACGGCAATAAAGATCATAAACCCTTCCAGCAGGTATTCCTTCCAGGGCTTTTTTTGGTGATGCAGATCGGGATGGTGATGTACTTCCATAGCAATTGCGAGTGGGGGTTGTTCGGTGTGAGTTTGGAGTTGCGGAGCGTCGGTCGCGGACTCCTTTTCAATTTCCGGTTTGGCGGGGACTTCCGGGTCCGGCTTTGGCTCCGGATTGGTCTCCGGGTCGGGAACTACGTCGTCCTGGACCTTCGCGGTCACTTCGGGAGCGGCTGGCATTCCCGTATCTTTCTGTTAGTTATTATCCATATTTTGGCCGGTAAATATATCGAAATACTTACCAAACACCGCATCCCGCTCCGGGTCGTTTTCATTACCCTCACTCCGACTTCAAACTCTTCACGGGATTCGCCGTTGCAGCCCTGATGGTCTGAATACTGACCGTCAGCACGGCGATCAGCAAGGCGATCAAACCGGCAAGGATAAAAATCCACCAGGAAATATCCATCCTGTAGGCGAAGCCCTGCAGCCATCTATGCATAGCCAGCCAGGCCAGCGGGCAGGCGATGAGGATAGCAATCAATACCAGTTTGATAAAATCCCTGGACAGCATGTTTACAATGGTGGGTATTCCCGCCCCCAGTACTTTCCGGATGCCGATCTCGCGGGTCCGCTGTTCAGCGGCATAGGCCACCAATCCGAAAAGACCCAGACAGGCGATGAGGATGGCGAGCGAGCTAAACGAGATAAAAATTTGACCGATCCGTTGCTCCGCGCGATAAAGACCGTCGAAATCTTCTTCCATAAAAGAATAGGCAAACCCGCGATTGGGCGATAGGGTCTTCCATTTGTCCCTGACCTGTGCCAGCACAGCCGGGATATCGGCGCCCGCATGGATGCGAATGCTGAGTGCACCCTGGTCTGGCTGCAGTTGGAGGATCAGCGGTGTTACATTTTTACGGAGAGACTGGAAATTAAAATCATTGATCACCCCGATAATATGGTAGGTATTGATCTTCTTCAGGAAGTTATCAGCCGGAGCATACAGCTGCTGGTTTAACGGATTGGCATAGCTCAACATCTTTGCGGCGGCCTCGTTGATAATAACCGCGCTGGAATCCGTCGGCATCTGTGGGGAGAAATTCCTTCCCGATTTTAGCCGCATGCCCAGGGTATTTAGGTAATCTTCATCGACACTCCACCGCTGTGAGTGGACCGCCCGTTTCTGATCGAGAGCCCGGTCTTCAAACAAGGCCGTCCAGTCACCATAATTAGCTGTCGGCAGGGCGCTGGTCAGGGTGGCATTGTCTACCGAGGAGAGCCGTTTGATTTCCTGTTTGAAGGACATGGCCTGGCTGCCCAGGTACTCCGTGTTGTGTACGACCAGCACGTGATCGCGGTTAAACCCGATATCCCGGGACTGGATGTATTTGAGCTGTTGGTAAACCACCAGGGTGCTGGTGATAAGGAACAGAGAAATAGCGAACTGAAATACCACCAGGAAGCTTCGCAAGCGACCGCCTTTAAAGCCGGTGGACAGCTTTCCTTTCAGCACAGCTATCGGTTGAAAGGACGAAAGAAAGAAGGCGGGGTAAGAGCCGGCCAGGCAACCGATGATCAGGACAAATGCCAGCAATACAGGCAGCAGCCGATCTATCAGGTGATTGCTAACCGTCAATTCTTTGCCGGAAAGCGTATTGAATAACGGCAGGAGGCCCCAGGCCAGGAACACAGCCAGAACAGCGCCGGCCATCGTGACGATGACGGATTCTGTCAGGAATTGGGCCACCAGGTATTTCCTTGGCGAGCCCAGCACTTTCCTGATGCCGACCTCCCGCGCACGGTTAGCCGACCGGGCCGTAGACAGGTTCATAAAATTGATACAGGCGATCAGCAGGATGAATAAGGCGATAGCCGAAAAGATGTAGACATAATCTATGTTGCCGTTGGCAGCCAGGTCATCGATGCAGTTGGACCGGAGATGGATGCTGGCGAGCGGGAAGAGGCCAAACCGGTAATAATTCCCGCTCTGCTCGAAAGCGTCGAATGATAAGTGCAGCGCACTTTGAAGCTGCGGACCCATGTGGCTACGGATGAAAGCGGGGAATTTAGCCTCCAGCCTGGCGGGATCGACGCCCTTTTTCAACAGGACATAGGTAATGAAATTATTACTCAGCCAGGCATCTTCGCGGCTATAGGGCAGGGTAGACAACGATAAGAAAAATTTGAATTGGAAATGGGATTCTGCCGGCAGGTCCCTGATCACGCCGGTGATCTTATAGGCATCGGTATCATCGATCATGAGCGTTTGTCCGACCACGTCGGTCCGGCTAAAATATTTTTTTGCTGTCTGTTCCGTGATCACTACGGAATGAGGATCCCTCAACGCAGTGGCCGGATTACCATCGATCATAGGCAGGGTAAACACAGCGAAAAGGCTGGAATCTGCGAAGACGGCATGGTCTTCCTGGATATACTGACCACCTTTTTTCACCTGGATCCCGCCGGATTTGATGAACCGGACGACCTGTTCGATCTCCGGGAAATCGTTTTTCAGGGCGGGGGCAGCCGGCGCAGGTGAGGCGGCGTACGTGTTCTCATTGCCCCCAAACCTGACCATGTTGTTGATCCTGTAAATACGGTCTGCCTTTTCATTGTACCGGTCGTAGCTCACTTCATCCAGCACATAAAAGACGATCAGCAGGCAGGTAGCGACGCCGAGCGTGAGGCCCAGTACATTGAGGGCGGTAAAGCCTTTGTTTTTCAGGAGGTTTCGGAAGGCTGTTTTGAGATAGTTGATAAACACGGTCGGGAATTTTGTTATGATGGGTAAATATATGCTTTACCGGTGGGGCGAAGATAATGCCACAGTGCTTTTAAGTTAACTATCAATCAATTATATTAATCCCGGCTCCCCAGACCGTCCGATTTCAATACAATTATGTGTTCGGTTTGGAGGGCCCGGCGCTAACCGTAGGTGAGGTCGGTGCTCTGTCCGACCTCGATAATATAACCGTCCGGATCGCGGATGTAGCAGCGGATCTCGCCGTACTTGGGGATCGGCTCCGTGATGAACTCGGCTCCCCGACTTTTCCATAATTTATAACATGCCTGAATATCCGCCACACGGATGTTCATAAAGCTGTTGATCTTGTCAGGGTCGGGGACACTGAGCGTTACCGTCGGCTTGTCGGGGGTAGGCCCGCCTCCGACGTTCACAAGGAGCCACGTATTCGCGATCTGAATGTACCCAGGTGCGCCGCTGCTGTCGCCCCTGCTCAGAATGCGACCGCCAAAAACCGTTTCGTAAAAGCGAGCCGACCGGTCAATGTCGGCGACAGTGAGGAAGTGGGCGACGGTGAACCCGTCCCGGGGGGGCATTTGATAGCTCTTCTGTTCGACCTGCACGGTGTTCATCGATGACCCCGATTCCGATGAACGGTGCTCATTCGCCGATCCTGGTTCTTTCGTATTCATACCCTGAAGATTAGTTGTTTAGACGTAACAGGAGTCCTGGCGAAATTGTTATGCAAACAGCCGTATTTTTAAAGCAATGATTTTCAATGGGGGCCTTTGATTTCTCACTCCGTCTTCAGGCTTGCAGCAGGGTTCGCTATCGCTGCCTTTAGGGACTGGAGGCTGATCGTCAGTAGCGCAATCGCGATCGTGGCCACCGCTGCTGCGAGAAATACGGTCCAGTGGAGATCGGTCCGGTATGCAAAGCCGGCGAGCCACTGCTTCATCGCGTACCAGGCAACCGGTACGGCAATCAGGATGCCGAGCAGCACGAGCCGGACAAAATCCTTTGCCAGCAGCGCGACGATACGGGGTACACTCGCCCCCAGCACCTTGCGAATACCGATCTCGCGGAAGCGTAGGTGCGTCGCGTAGGCAGCCAGGGCAAACAGTCCGAGACAGGAGATCAGGATCGCTATGGCGGCCAAACAAAAGAACAAGGTCCCTTCCCGCTGCTCGGACTGATACAAATGGTTAAAGGAATCGTCGAGAAAATCATAGCTGAAGGGTTCACCGGGATTGTATTGTGAAAAGAGCGTCGATGCGACCCGGATGGCTGCGGGAGCGTTCTCGCCCGTTGTTCGGACATACATTCGTGTGAGCCACCAATTGGGCGGTCGGAAGAAAACGGCCGACATTATCTTTTCCCGCATCGATCCGAAGTGGAAATCCTTCACGACCCCAACGATGGTGCCTTTGAAAGAATAGTAACGGTAACGCGTCCCAAGAGGGTGATTCAGACCCATCTCTTTCACCGCCGCCTCATTCAGCATGAATCGGGACGAATCCGCATTCGTGCCGGTGAATCCTTCACCCTTGACCAGCTGTATTTTGAAAAAAGAGAAGAAATTCTCGTCCACCGCTACCTGACGGGGATTAAAGATCTGATTGGCCGGCTTCCCGTCCCATTCCACGTTGCCCCCCGGTACGTTAAAATCAATAATCGAATTCGTGGATCCGCTGACCTCCTGCACCCCCGCAAGCCCAAGCAGCTGCGTCTTCGCCGTCGCATAAGCCGGGCGCATCTTTCCCATTTCGAAGGAAAAGACATGGGTCTTGTCATATCCCAGGTCTTTATGACGGATATAGTTCAGCTGCCGGTAGATGACCAGCGTTCCTACGATCAGGCTCACTGAACAGGCGAATTGTATCACCACAAGCACCTTGCGGAAATTAACACTGCCCCTGCCGATGGACAACCGGCTCCTCAGCACCTTCAGCGGATCGAAGGAGGAAAGCAATAGCGCCGGGTAGATGCTGGATGCCAGCAGCGTAGCCCCGATCGTGCACCCGATGACCGTCCACATCGACCCATTGGTGATGTCGAAAACCAGCTGTTTTCCGGCCACGTGGTTGAACAACGGCATCGCCAGCCCCACCAGCACTACGGCGAGGATCGCCGAGAACAGAAATAAAAATGCCGTCTCCACGACAAACTGCAGGAACAGGTGGATCTTAGCCGCGCCGACGATCTTGCGCATGCTCACTTCCTTGCTGCGTAACATGGCCCGGGCAGTCGACAGATTGACATAATTGATGCAGGCGATCGTCAGGATCAGCAGGGCAACGATCATAAAAATATTGACGGTCTGTGCACCGGCGTCGGAACCGTCGGCGTTATACAAATGCATTTTTTTCAGCGGCAGCAGGAGATAATCCGCATCGATATCTCCGGGCATATTCCGCAGGTGTATCCGGGTGAGCCTGGCGGGCAGGCCCGCGGGAGACGCGCCGTGTCGCAACTGCAGAAAGGTGACATACCTATACGTGCCGAAGTCGTGATTGATATCGATGTTGCCCTCCCGGAACCATTGCGCCAATCTATCCATCGGAATCAGCATATCGAACCGGATCCCCGAATTCCGCGGCGGATCCTTGATGACGCCGCTTACGGTATAATTTTCATTGTTTTCGTTCGTGACCACCTTGCCTATGGCAGGCTCTTCCCCAAAAAACTTTCTGGCCGTCTGTTGCGTGATGACTACGGAATGCGCATCTGCAAAAGGTCGCGATGCATTACCCTCCACCAGCGGGAAATCGAACATCGAAAAGAACGATGGGTCCGTGAACTCGACCTTCTCATGTACAAATAACTTCTCGCGTTTGTAATGGAAGGCCCAGTCATTATCATACATACGCGCCTGATCGACCACTTCCGGCAGCTCGTTTTTGGCCAATGGTCCCATCGGCGCCACTACTGCGGGCCATATTTGCCTGGTGGCTCCCGTACCTCCGAAAAGCTCCATCCGGTAGATATCGGCTCCCTTCTTATGAAAGCTGTCGTAGCTGCGTTCATCATTCACCCAAAGCAGGATCAGGATGCCAACTGCAAGGCCTACGGTGAGACCGGCCATATTGATCAATGAATAGAATTTGTTCTTTAGCAGGTTGCGCCAGGCAGTTTTGAAGTAGTTTTTGAGCATGTGTAGCGTTTGGGATTTAAGCGAACCTATTCCAGGTACAAATATACCGCCTCAATTCTTTTTCACATGCTCGAGGATATCACCGGGTTGACAATCCAACACTTTACAAATAGCATCTAAAGTGCTGAAACGGATTGCTTTTGCCTTGCCGGTTTTTAATATTGAAAGGTTTGATAAGGTTAACTCTACTTTTTCTGAAAGTTCATTTAACGACATTTTCCGTTTTGCCATCATTACATCAAGGTTTACAATAATCGGCATAGGTTATACGGTTAATTGGTTTTCTTCCTGAATTTCGATCCCGCGTTTGAATATCTGGGAAATAATGTAAATAATGGCGGCCATGAAAAGATATTCATCTCCACTTTTGTTGGCCTGCAATTGGATGCCCGTGGCTTCCTTGAGGTAGTACATATATATCTTCCAGAAAATGTCGCTTACCAACCAGGTGCATAGCAACAGGTAAGCAATGCTTTCCAATTTCTTTTCCACCTCCATCGAAAAAGGTGTTTGCAGTCTAAGCTTCGTCAACAGATCGAAAACCACATACCAAATAAGGGCTTTTAAGGCTGAAACTGCAATAGTCAAACACATAGCATAAAAATAAAACCCAATACCAGACTCACGGATCCTGAATAAATTCAGGTCTGCTTCATAAGTATGTTTAGCCCATTCAGGGTTTATAAAACTCGATACAAGCGTCAGCAGCTGGCTCCCACACAGGATTGAATACCCGATACCGCCCAGTAAGGCCAAAAATTTCGAAACCCCCAGAATAGTTTCCGTTTTTGTTTTCATGTTAAGTTGTTTTAGAATACAAATATAGATAAATATTTATTGATAAACAATAAATATTTATTAAAAAGGGAGGATATTTTTTGCTTATTCATAAACCTTTTAAGATGAATGCAATTCCGGATGCGCCGGTGGGCCGGGGCCTTCAATTGGGGAAATGCGCCCGGAAGGGATCGTCAATTGCTACTGTGTTTCTCCTTCCATTTCCTGGCCTCTTTTTTACCCATTTCCTGAATCACCAGATCGTCGGGATGATCAGCGATATACGTTGACTGGTCGACCAACCGCATTTTTCCATTGGCTTTCGTCCAGAAATAAAGCGGCACATAGGCCCAATTGCGGGTTTTGCCGGTGGCATTACCGTCTTTATCGAGCACTTCCTGTTCCAGGTGATAAAAAACGCTGAATCTGACCTGAGGACCCGAGGCATATTTATCTCCGCCGGCAATGCCGATCGGCTGCCCGGCTTCGACCCAGTCACCGGGGTGTACGAAGATAGCATCGTCTCTGAAGACCGAATATTTCCCAAAGGTACAGTCGTTGTGTTCGATCTCGACATAGTTGTCTTCGGCGGAATAGCTGTAAGCGGAGTCCTGGAGGTCCGCGTGCTCCCTCGTGTTGGTGACGCGGCCCCGACGGCCGGCGTAGACCGTATCGCCGGATTGAACATGGAGGCTGATGCTATACCAATCTTTCGGAGGGGCTTCATCACCGAATTCCTGTCCGATATACGTAAGTTCAACTATCCTGGTCCCTTTGCCCGGGGCAACCGGCAACAGGTACGTAAAACCCGTGTCTATCTTCGGTGACGGGCAGCCCTTGTAGGCCTTATGACGGTATTGAAAACGGCTGGGCGAGCCCAGTGACGCTTTTCGTAAAGAGAAGAGAAATCTATTTTTACCCGGCGGTACTTCGACCCGGGCAGGGGGGGTCATATCGCTCTGGAGATTGACGAATTCCGTAAAACTGACCTCTACCATATAATCGGAAAAGGTGTTATTGTCACAGAAAAACTCGTATTCGCCTCTATTGTTCTTTTCCCAATGAACAAAAATATTGTTCCTTTCCTTTTCCAGCCGTCGAATCTCTCTGGCATTTTGCTCCGCCGTCCATGTTTCCCGGCTTAGCTCATTCCGGCGCTGGGCATGGCAGAAAAGGACAAGGATAGAAAGGCTGCCCGTAATAATTGATTTCATTTGCATAGAGAATACCTTTTATATCAAATTTGTTTCGGGGCTAGTTCGCCATACCAATATGGCGCCGTCACACCACCGTCCATCAGGAAATCGCTGCCCGTGATGAAGGCGCCGTCCGGCCCCTTCGGGTAATTGCCTGCCCGATCGAGCCGGCCCCCATGAGCACAATGACCTTTTCCATGGTTATCATTTTTTTTCATGATGCTTCCTCTCCCAATTGCATAATTGTTCTCTTTGCCGCCATTAGTCTGGCCCGTTTGTTCTTCTCCACTAATTTTTGGGTTGTCCATTTTTCAAGCCGGTGATGCAGGGGGACCAGCAACGCCGCAATCCCCACCAATGCCATTAACATGAGTACCGGGGAATCGTGGGTTACCGATTCCAAAAAAGGATGCACCAGCAGGTTAATAAATTCAAACAATACCAGCAAAAGCAGGATACTTAAAAATGCTACCAATTTATGACTTACGATAATGCTGTGGCTCAGGAGCAGGAACAGTATAATAGCACCTAAAATACCGATTGCCAGCACTCCCAGCTGCAGGTTACGTCTGCGGGCAAGCATATCTACTTCTTTTTCCTGCCTAATGGACTGTTGACGCAAATCCTCTTCAAAAGCAATATTCTGCACCTGTATTGCCTTTTTTTGGTTCGCGATGCTGTCTGTGGCGGAAAGGTACAGGTCCATATATTTTTCAGCACTATCGGCCTGCCGCCTCGTTTTGTAGTAGTTATACAGCCACCTGGACGGGTATATAAATTGGCCGATGCCAGTGCTGTTTTTTGCATATTGAAGGGAGAGACTATAGTACCAGGCTGCCGAATCTTTTTGATCCGTCTGTTCAAAATAATTGCCCAGGCCATTGTAAGCAAAGTAATATAGCTTGATATAGTGGTTTTTCCGAGCCTCGGCCAGGTTGAGGTTGTAATAGGTTTTAGCCAGCTCCCTATTGCCCAACGCCAGGTTGATATTCCCCAGGTTCCTGTTGATAAACGTACTCGCCTCGAATTTGTCATACAAAAGACTCATTTCATTAGCCCGCTGCGAATATTGCAACGCCAGGCGCAACTGTCCCTGGATCAGCAATTCTTCCGCATAGTTATCCAGGATAATCACATAAAACCGGTTGGGCGCATGATGGTCAATGATGTCGATGGCTTTTAATTCATATTCGATGTCCTTTTCCGGATTGAGCCGGTAGCCTGCACTCATGATATCGTAGATAGTAGCCATTACCACAGGGTTATCGGAAGGCTCCGCCATCTTTAACGCGGTAAGGGCAGCTTCCAGCAACCTGGTATCGTCCTGCACCCGCATATAGGCCGTGGCCATTTTTGCCATGCCCATTGCAGTTACCAGGGTGTTGTGCATGGCCTTACCGGCAGCAACTATCTTCCTGGCGTAATAGAAACTTGTATCGGGCGAATAATAGCCAAAGGAGAAGGCATTGATCGCGTCTATTTTTGTACTATCTTCTTTGGCAGTATTCACTATATGCAATAAACTGTCTTCGGCAATTCCCTGTGCAATGGACGGGTGGAAATAAGCTATAATCGCTAGAAAGACCAGAACCTTTTTCATAATTGATGAAGACAACTTTTTGTAAGCAGAATGGAGATTGGATCGGACAAAATATGGAAGTCCTTTCTAAATATAGATACTACCTGGCAAAAGGGGAAATGTAAATTTAAAAAGATGAAAACTGCCATAAGCGTTCACCGGTTGTATCAAAACTGAACACCATCCGCTATTGCCTATCTATATACCATTGAAAAACAGAGTGTTATTTTTCCGGTTTGATATTTGAAAATTGGCAATATTATTATGGGGAACAATTTAAAAATGGCGCTCCGGCGCCTCAGCCGCGACAAAACATTCACCATACTAAATCTTGCGGGTCTGGTCATCGGGATCGCAGCCGCATTACAGGTGTATTTTATCGTTAGTTACGAACTCAGCATAGATCAGTTTCACCATAAGGGCGGCAGGATATTTCGAGTGGTATCGACCGAAACCTACCGCAATGGCCTCGTTGATTATGACGGTTCCGCGCCGCTGCCCCTGGCGCAGGCCCTGCGGAGAGAATTCCCGGAGCCGGAGCTTGTCGCTCCCGTCTTTCGCATCGGATCCAACGAATTCGCTATTGCCGGAACCCCGAAGAAATTTCAAATCGACGACACCTACTATGCGAGTCCGGAACTGTTCGGGATTTTCGATTTTCCCTGGCTGGTGGGCGACCCCAAAACAGGACTTTCGCAACCGAATACCATGGCTCTTACCCGCAGGATTGCCAACGCCTGGTTCGGCGACTGGAAGCAGGCCATGGGAAAGACAATACTCGCGGGCTATGAAAAGACGCCGTACAAGGTGACGGGGGTCATCGATGACCTTCCCCAAAATACCGATCTCCCGATGAATGCGGTGCTCTCGTATGAGACATTCCGCGGATTAATAAAAGACCAACTTGCCGCCCCCAGAGCCTGGGATAACTTCGGGGGCAGTTCGCAATGCTTTTTTGTGTTGCCCCAAAATACATCTATTCGCTCCATGGAAACGAGACTGCCGGCATTCGTCGCGCGTCACTATACTCCTCTGTTTGCCGGATCAGATACGAGGGATTCCAGCTATTTCCAGTCGCTGCGGGATATGCATTTCGACCCACGATTCTTCCGGTTTGGCCCTGCCGGGTGGTCCCTCTCCCAACTATGGGCGATCGGCTCGATCGGCGCCTTTATTTTGCTGATGGCCTGCATCAATTTCATCAACCTTTCTACGGCACAGGGAATGAACCGGGGTAAGGAGATCGGCATGCGAAAGGTTTTGGGGATCAGCAACAGCAGACTCCTCCGCTATTCCATTCTGGAAACAGGTCTGCTGGTAGGCATAGCGGCTGCGCTGGGTATTATACTAGCCTACGAAAGCTTACCGGTGCTGTCCCGGGTGGTAGGCCGGCCGGTACTGGTGGGCGTGCTGAACCCGTGGCAATTATGCGGCTTTATCGTCCTGCTGTGTCTTGCGGTGACGTGGGTCGCCGGGTTCTATCCGTCACTGATCCTTTCGCGGCTGCAACCTATTGCTGCGCTGAAGAACAAGCTGACGACGCACCGCGCGGGACCGTTCACGTTGCGAAGGGCCTTGATCATGGGCCAGTTTGTCATCGCCCAGGTGTTGATCATTTGCACGCTGGTAATCGGCAGCCAAATGGATTTTTTTGCCAAAAGACCGATGGGGTTTGATAAGAACTCGATCCTGCTGGTAGGCATCCCATCCGGTGCTGACCATAATCCCAATGCCGCCTATTTTAAAAGCCAGGTGCTGAAGATACCCGGTGTGGTTTCCGCGACGCTTTGCAGCTTTCCGCCATCCACTACTTCCGCAGGATCTTCGAGTTTCACCCTGGACAATCATCCGCATCCCGAGGATTTCGAACCGAGTTATCGTTTTGCAGATTCCGACTATTTCAAAACCTTTCACCTTTCGCTGGTCACGGGCCGGTACCCCTACCCCAGTGACACGGCAAGAGAGGTGCTGCTAAACGAAACCGCGGTCAGGCGCCTTGGATTCAATTCACCTGAGCAGATTATCGGGCATAACTTCCATTGGGGCGGGATGTCCGCGCCGACTTTGCCGGTGGTAGGCGTAGTACGCGATTTTAATGACGGATCGCTGAAAGAAAAAGTCGGTCCTGTGATGGTAGCGACCCTGGCCAATGGCTACTACAAACTTGCGATAAAAGTTGACCCGCAGCGGATGCAGGCCGAGATAAAACAAATCGAGGCTGATTTCCATCAGGTATATCCGCAGAGCTTTTATAATACCGATTGGTTCGACGAGTTGATCGAAGGATATTACGATTCGGAGGCCACGGCTTCCAGGCTTTTCCGGATCTTCGCGGTGCTGGCTATCTTTATTACCTGCCTTGGTGTCTATGGATTGGTAGCATTTATGGTGGCCCGCAAGACCAAAGAGGTGGGCGTCCGCAAGGTGCTCGGAGCCTCTACCGCGAACATTCTTTCCATTTTTTCCCGTGAATTTACCGGACTGATCGGACTCGCCTTTCTTATAGCGACACCGATCGGCATTTGGCTAATGAGCCGCTGGCTGTCATCCTTTTCCTCTCATGTCGGGATCAGCTGGCTGATCCCCTGTTGCTCGATCCTCCTTTCGCTGCTGATCGCCTGGGCCACGATAGGTCTGAAAGCCTTCCGCGCCGCGCTGGCAAATCCGGTTTCAAGCTTGCGAAGTGAATAGGAGGCTCCAGTCGGGATGACTTTTTTGTACAAACCGATTCGTCAAACTAAAACACATGCTTAAAAACTATTTCGTCATCGCCTGGCGCAGCCTGACCAGGCATAAGTTGTATTCTGCGATCAAATATCATCGGGCTTGCCACCGGCATTTAATCTTTCCATTTTTTAAGTCCGAGCAATTTTTCGCCAAGTTCCGACAGCATGGCAATTGGCTGCCGCTTTTCTCTGTTTAACGGATCGCCTGGAAAAGCATATCCTTCAGGGGTGATCTTGTCGTTCCACGCGCGAATACGCCACTCTCTCATTTCGTCATTGTCCTCATCGGCCGGCATCATCGAGATGTACTGCGCAATGCGAACCTTCCCCTTGCTATTATTGGCCCGGATACCATGAGGCTGGGAACTATTAAAAATAAGGAGATCACAGGCCTCCATTTTTACCTTGGTAGGAGTGAAACCAGTCGTATCGGGTTTAAAATGATCGCGATCGTCCGGCTGAGTCAATTTCCAGGTGTCATAGGTGCGGAACAACTCCGGGATACACTGAAAACCGCCCATTTCCTCATCGGTCTGATCGGCTAACGCAAGAACGCCCTGTACATTTTGAGGCTTTGTTTCCGGATCGTAGTCCCAATGGATGAAACCCTTGTATTCATGACCCGGGCGGATAGGAAAGTTTAAATTCGCCCGATCTATGGTAACCCAGAGGTTTTCCATGCCCCAAATGTCCGCAAATGCCTGGTGCAGGCGAGGGTACTGACGATTGTCCCAGAGATATTGGTGATTATATATCTCGACCATCCCGGTATTATTCAACTCGGCCATCTTCATAGAAAGCGTTGGCTTATACCATGTCTCGGGATCATTTTGATCTTTACCCTCATACTCCCAAAGATAATCGGCCAGACGTTTTACCTGTTCCTTTGGAACGGCGTCTTTTATCACGACATAACCATTATGGATCCAAAAATTCCAGTCCTCCTCGCTCAACACCCTAAGCTTTTCGCCATTTTGGCGGGTACTCAGTTTGAATTTACTGGTAGTGGCAACCGAAGGATTTCCGGGTATTTCTTTGTGCGCCTTATTGGCGCCGGCTTTAGTCGTTAGCGGGATTTCCATTTTTTAAAGTTTTTGTATTTGAATACCCCAAAATTCGGGAAATGCAATCCAGCCCAAAACCGCCCCAATAACCATTTCTTGCTCTGTATTGACCATTATGGCTACATTTGGGGTTCAAATCTGTAATTAAGGGCTCATGAAGATTCAAAAGGAGCAGGTCATTATCGAAAAAGGGCGCTCGTTCAGGATTTTCTCGCCGAGTTTACGCCACCATTTCTTCTGGCACTATCATCCGGAAATTGAACTGGTATATGTTGAGGCCTTAACCGGGATAAGACATGTCGGAAAGAATATCTCCCATTATGTCGGTAGCGACCTTGTGCTTATAGGCCCGAACGTAGCCCATCTTAATTTTGACTATGGCCTGGAAACGGAATATAGACAGATCGTTGTTCAGCTAAAAGAGCGTTTTTTGCAAGACATGATCATACCCGCAGCCGAGTTCGAAAGTATTCGGTTACTCCTCGAGCGATCCTATCTTGGCGTTGCCTTTAAGGGACAGACCAAAGAGCTTGTAGTCACAAAACTTAAAGAGATCAAGGAGCGCAATGCTTTTGACTCATTATTGGGTCTACTCGAAATCCTGCAAATCCTGGCCGCCTCAACCGAATATGAGGAGCTTAACACCGAGGACACCCGGGTAAAGTCGCTGCTCAATGACAAGATCCGCATGGGGACCATTTACGACTATATCAATAAACATTTCGACAAAAAACCCGACGTCAATGTAATAGCGGATATGGTTCACCTCAGCGCCCCTGCATTCTGCCGGTATTTCAAAAAGCAGACCAATATGACATTTACTGATTTTGTCAACCAATACCGGATCAACCAGGCTAAAACGATGTTGTTACACGATGTCAGCGCCTCGGAAGTCTGCTACGACGTGGGTTTTGAAAGCATATCTTATTTCAACAAATTATTCAAACGGCTGGTTGGAGAAACGCCATCTGTATTTAAAAAACTTCATAAGAATATTTCTCACATATAAGGCGTTTAAAACGGCTTGCATTTGGACGCCATCGCCTGAGCACACTCGGTTAGTTATTTCCAGCGTACAACGAAATCTCCGTTCGTAATGACCTTTTTCGCTGCGCTGACCAGGCCCCCATCGAAGAATTCGCCGCTGAATGTGCCTTTTACCCCGGTGGAGTCCATGTAGGTGATGGTCAGCACAAGGTCATTGGTTATTTTATTGCTGGTGCCCAGGGTCGTCTGCCAAACGGCGGTGCCCGCATCCCAGGTGTCGGTACTAATAGGAGCGTATATCCCAAAAATGGCATACTTCGAGGAGGTGTCGATCCAGGTGCCTGTGCCGAAGGTGACGTTAGCGGATGTGTTGCTCCATCCGATGCCTAAGCCCGGAATATTACTGCCACTCGTTCCGGTGTACCCTGTTATGGCAATCTCGGTTAAGGGGTAAGTTGGGGTAGTAGTCGTCGTTCGGGTGGCCATAAGGTTGGCGTTAAAGCTGGTAGCTACACCATCGATGGCGCAGGTGAGATGCTGGGAGTCGAAGTTTGTAACACCGCCGGCAGGGTTATTGCTCTTTTTACAAGAGACGAGCACGCCGAAAACCAACGCCGCGGAGAGGAGCGCCTTTTTCATAGTATTAAGTTAGGGTTGTACCATAAATTTAATCGATATTGGTATAAATCTGAAAAATTTTGAGAAAAATTATCGTTAGCGAGATCGGCGGCGGGTTGAGGATTTTCGATGACAACCGGGAACTAAGGAAATTCGGGCTCAAAGACTCACGCGCGTTGGACAATGGCGTTCTTATCCTCGAATATCAGTCTTTATGACCGTCGAGCAACTAAACCAGGAATTCGGTGAATGTGCCGCACCGTTAAAATCCTATCTTCTCCGTATCACTGCAAGCGTAAAGGATGCGGAAGACATCGTACACGATACTTATATAAAAGCCGTCGACAAGCTCGATACTTTTCGTGGAGAATCTACCCTGAAAACGTGGTTGTTTGCGATAGCCTCAAATCTTGCAAAAGATAACCTGAAAGCACAAAAACGGTGGGTGGAAAACGTAACCGACATTACAAGGGCGGCTGCAATAGGTGACAAAGCGTTTCTCAAAGCGTCGATCGATATTGCCGGCACCTCCCCGCTGGGCCAATTTGAAGCCCGGGAACATATTGCGCTTTGCTTTACCTGTATCTCAAAATCGCTGCCTCTTGAACAACAATTGGCTATCTTTTTGAAAGAGGTTTACGAGTTTAAGGTCAGTGAGATTGCGACCATCCTTGTTACTACGGAGGCGATGGTAAAATATTATCTGCACGCCGGAAGGACCAGCATGATCGAGATCTTCGACGGGAGATGTGCCCTGATAAATAAAGAAGGGGTATGTCACCAATGCTCCGAACTAAACGGCCTATATAATCCAAAACAGGACGCGCAGGAAGAACTGATGAAAATAGCGCTCGTAAGAGAAGCAGAAAAAGGTGATAAAGAGCATTTATTCGATCTGAGGATGAAGATCCTGCGGGAAATCGATCCGTTTCAGTCGAAGGCTTCCGATACGCAATTACATCATTTGGAGTACAATAGACATGTGATGGAAAAATATATGGAAAACCGGCCTGGCTAGGCTATCGTTTCCGTCAGTTCAATCGTCAAAAAAGGAAAAATGAAAATCGTCAGAGTAACCTATACGACCAAGCCTGAATACGCCGCTGCGAACACGGAAAATATTAAAACCGTAATGAATGACCTGCAGCGGCTGGCTCATCCGGGCATTTTCTACCATGCCTGTTTAAACCCTGATGGAAGGACATTCGTGCACACGGCTTTCTTTAAGGCGGATGAAGATGAAAAAGCGCTTTTCGATCTGGTTTCCTTCCAGCGCTTCCAGGCACAGTTAAAGTCAAGCGGCCCTGAGGCTCCGCCCAGGCAGGAATTATTAACCCTGGCAGGATGGTCAAACAATATTTTTAACCTATAGTTACCCTTAGTCAATGAAGAATAAAATAGGTTCCAAAGAAAAGCCTTTAGTCCTGAAAACCCCGCCTCTAACGGCTGAATATACCATGCACGTCGATGATAAAGACGGAAAGGATATACTCGTCTGCACGGTTGGTAAGACTGTGTTGCACTATGATATCCGATGTTTGGACGATCTAACCAAAATGCTTAAAAAGCACGGTGACTGGATGGAACTGGGCAGCGCGGATGAGCAGAAGCCGGCAAAAGCAGGCACGGTGGAGGCGTGGGCCAGGTCGGAAAGCAATCCGGTGGGTGGATGGTATGGTCTTAAGAAAGGTCTGCGCGGCCGTTTTGGCATGTACATTCCCCCACTGATGGAGTGGCTTGGTTTGGCCGAGGTGACGCATGATGCCAGGGGGAATAAGATGAAAGCGAAACATTAAAAAAATAATTTGCATCATTCGGCAATTAATCGTAATATTGCAATGAAGCAATAAATAATGGGCCTGACCAAATCTGAAATATTCACCGACAAGCAAAACAAGCTCGCAGGCATGATGAAGGCTCTGGCCCACCCCGCCCGGATCGCCATCATCCAATACCTGATCAAGTCCAACGCCTGCGTCAACGGCCAGCTTGTCGAAGAACTCGGCCTGGCCCAACCCACTATTTCCCAACACCTCAAAGAACTCAAAAATGCCGGCCTGATCCAGGGCACCATCGAAGGCACCAGCGTATGCTACTGCATCGATCCCAAGACCTGGGCGCAATACCAAAAGGAATTCGGTGCCCTCTTTGCCACCTACAAAGGAGACGAAAACTGTAACTGCTAAATTTTTTTTACGCCGAACCATCGTAATATCGCAATATTAAGATATATGACTACTTCAACACAGCTTAAAGACCTCGTCCGCGAGAAATACAGCGCCATTGCTCTCCACGATAAAGATAAAAACGCCGCCTCCTGCTGCGGCTCCGGCTGCTGCTCCATTGAAACGACCAATATCATGACCGACGACTACAGCACCCTGGAAGGCTACAACCCCGGCGCCGACCTCGGTCTCGGTTGCGGCCTGCCCACCCAATTCGCGCAGATCAAAAAAGGAGACGTCGTGATCGATCTGGGCTCCGGCGCGGGTAACGACGCCTTTATCGCCCGTGCCGAAACCGGGGAGACCGGCAAGGTCATCGGCATCGATTTTACCCCCGCCATGATCGACAAAGCCCGCGCCAACACCGAAAAACTCGGCTACCACAACGTCGAATTCCGCGCCGGTGACATCGAACAAATGCCCGTCAGCGCAAATATCGCCGACGTTATCGTCTCCAACTGCGTCCTCAACCTCGTCCCCAACAAGACCGCTGTGTTCCAGGAAATATACCGCGTCCTTAAACCGGGTGGCCATTTCAGTATATCCGACATCGTGCTCGAAGGCGCGCTGCCCGAAAGGATCCAACAAGCCGCCGAAATGTATGCCGGATGTGTCGCCGGCGCCATCCAGAAAAAGGAGTACCTGGCCCTGATCGAAGCCGCGGGCTTTACCGGCATTACCTTGCAAAAGGAAAAGGAAATTATTATCCCGGACGATATACTCGGAGCATATCTAAGCGGGGACGAGATCACGGCATTCAAGGGAGCCGGAACCGGAATATTCAGTGTTACGGTCTATGCTGAAAAACCCAAAGAAGCAAAAACCTGCTGCGGATCCGACTGCTGCTCCTGAACCAATAAAATCCCTCCATGTTAAGAAAGTCTATCGCCGAAGTTTTAGGAACTTTTGCACTGGTATTCTGTGGCACCGGGGCCATCGTCATCGACAAGACATCCGGAGGGGCCGTAACCCACGTCGGCGTCGCGATCACCTTCGGCCTCATCGTCATGGCCATGATCTATAGTCTCGGAGATATCTCGGGAGCTCATTTGAACCCCGCTGTCAGTATCGCCTTCACCCTCGCCCGGCGACTGCCGGTCAAGGCCCTCGCGCCCTATGTCGCCAGCCAGGTCGGCGGAGCCTTTCTGGCCAGCCTGACACTCAGGGTCCTTTTTCCCAGTAACCAGATGCTGGGTTCGACCCTTCCGGCCGGCTCCGCCTGGCAGTCCTTCGTCCTGGAATTGTTGTTGACGTATTTTTTAATGATCGTCATTATCAATGTGTCTACTGGTTCAAAGGAACAGGGACTTTTCGCGGGAATCGCCATCGGCTCCGTCATCCTGCTGGAGGCCATGTTTGCGGGCCCGATCTGTGGGGCCTCCATGAATCCCGCCCGGTCTCTCGCCCCGGCGATCGTATCCGGCCATATCGAAAACCTTTGGGTGTACCTTAGCGCCCCGGTCATCGGGGCAGCACTCGCCATACCCACCTGTACATATCTAAACGCCAAAAAATGAAAATCGCCCTATTCTCCGACATCCACGCCAACCTACCGGCCCTGGAAGCCTTCTTTAAAGACGTGGAACAAAAACAGCCAGACGCCCTCTACTGCCTCGGCGATCTCGTCGGATACAATAGCTGGCCCAATGAAGTCATTAACGAAATCCGCCGCCGCCGCATCCCCACCATCGCCGGCAACTATGACTTCGGCATCGGCCGCCACAGCGACGACTGCGGCTGCGCCTACAAGACGGACGAAGAAAAAGCCAACGGCGCCGTCTCCATCTCTCTCACTAACGAACTCGTCAAAGACGAAGAACGCCGCTACCTCCGGACCCTCCCCGCACATATCCATATCGAATTCCAACTGAACAACGACAAGATGAACCTGCTCTTTGTTCATGGCAGTCCCCGAAAAATCAATGAATATTTATTTGAAGACCGGGAAGAAAAAAGCCTGCTGCGGATCATGCACGACTCGGGTGCCGACATCCTATGCTTCGGCCACACGCACAAACCCTACCATCGCATCCTGAACGATGGTACAGGCAACCGGGCGCATTTTCGCCATGCCATCAACATTGGCTCCGTTGGAAAACCCAAAGACCGAGATCCACGGGGTGGCTATGTCCTCCTGTACATCGACGAGCATACCACCATCACCGAAAAGGAAAGTATCCGGGTAGAATTCATCCGATTTGATTATGATATAGAAAAGGCTGCAAAGGCTGTAGAAGAAAGCCGTCTGCCCAACGCCTATGCCGAAGCCCTACGCCTGGGTGAGTGACGGGATAATCTGTATCTTAGAAATGAAAATCAGCATAATGGTCATCTCCCCCCTCCTTCCCGAACACTGGCCTGCAGTGAAGGTCATCTATGAAGACGGCCTGGCCACCGGCAACGCTTCCTTTCAAACCAGCGCCCCCACCTGGGAAGAATGGGACGCCGCCCACCTCAAACACAGCCGCCTCGTAGCCCTCGAGGGCAATGTCGTCCTTGGCTGGGCCGCCCTCACCCCCGTATCCGGGCGCTGCGTATATGCCGGAGTAGCCGAGGTCAGCGTTTACATCGACGCCGCGTGCCGCGGACGGGGCATCGGCAAAGCCCTGTTGAACGCCCTAATATCCGACAGCGAGGCATACGGTCTCTGGACCCTCCAGGCCGGCATCTTCCCCGAAAACACCGCCAGCCTCCAACTCCATAAAAACGCCGGTTTCCGTCAGCTCGGCATCCGCGAAAAAATCGGCCAGCACAACGGCATCTGGCGCGACACCGTCCTGCTCGAAAGAAGAAGCGGAAAAGTCGGCATATAATCAATATTTTTTTCCACTTTTTCCAACTTCCTCATCTTTTACTGCTCTTATTGACGGGGTTTTTTGTAACCTTTCAGTAGTCACCAGGACTTGCAGCATCCACCCAACATACATGAATTGACCGTAATCAAGGCCGGGCAGGGCGACCGTAGCGCTCAGGCTGATCTCTACCGGTATTACAGCACAGCCATGTATAATATCTGCATCCGGATGACAGGTAACCCGGCCGACGCCCAGGACGTGCTCCAGGATGCATTTATAGATGCATTCCGGCACCTGGGGCAATTGAAACAACCTGCGGCCTTTGCCGGATGGCTGCGGCGGATCATGATCAATAAATGTGTTCACTTCAGCAAGCACCATGTCCGCTGGAGTAGCCTGGACCTGGAGCTGGTAGAGCTTGTTCAGGACGAGGAGAGGGAATGGTGGCTGCTTGTCCCGCTGCAGCTGGTACAGGAAGAAATAAAGAATCTTCCCGGTGGTTGCAGGGAAGTATTCGTGCTGTTTGCGCTGGAAGATTTCGGGCATAAGGAAATTGCCCGGGACCTGGGTATCTCGGAAAGTACCAGCAAAAGCCAGTACCAGCGCGCCAGGAAGCTACTGAGGGAGAGGATAACAAAAAAAATGGATCTCAATGGATAACCTGAAAGAATATCTGCTCCATCACAAAGCGGATCTGGATGTGGATTCCCCGGCAAGCGATGGCTGGGAAAAGATCGAGACGAAAATGTCGGAACGATCCGGATACTTATCTTGGGTAAAATATGCGGTTGCCGCCTGTGTCATCGTGTTGGCAGGCGCCGGATTATGGATGGTTACTAAGAATAATAAGAAGGAGCCGGTTGTTGTAAATAGGGGGGCCTTATCCGGCAAAGAAAAGGGCGGAGACAGTCTCCCGAAAGAGGAGAGGACGGCAGAAGCGGGAAGGCCGGAGAAAAAAGAAGGAGCGGGACAGTCAGAGGAGACGGCGGGAGCAGGTGGGCAGGTGAAGAGAGCAGGAGAAGAGAGAAAGCGGCATAAAGCCAGAGCTCCGAAGCCCGGGGAGGTTTCCGATGCTGTTGCCGACGTCGACAGGAGCTATTCAAAACTGATCGACTTCGAACTTCGGAAATTGCGGACTACCCCTTTATATGCGGAGAATGGCAGTTATTTTTCGTTTTATACCGAACAGTTGAAACAAATGGATTTGGATGAGCGGGCAGTAAGGAACGATATTAAAACATATGGTTTGACGGGCGTATTCCTGGAGCAATTGATCAATGTGTACCAGCAAAAGCTGACCTTATTGAAAAACCTGCAGACAGAAATAAACAAAATGAATAATAAGGTAAGGGGAAAACAAGGCCCATCGGGAAAGCCCGAGGTCTATTACTTGAATATATGAGAAATTCTATGGCAAAAAATAGCATTAACCTGAAAGTTTGCTTGTTCCTGTGTATGATAGGTGGCGGGCTACATGTCCCCGCCCAGGAACCCAAACTAATAGAGGTCACCGATGAACTTCCCTGTGATGCAGGTGCGACGATCTTCATCGGCAATGTCATCCGCAGGGTAACCGTCCTGACGACCCATGAAAATAAGGTCAGGCTGGTTACGACCGTCGCTTATGAGGGCAAAAACGGCTATACCAACGAGCAATGGCTGGATAAACTGGAATTGAAGGTAAGCGGAACCGCGGGGAATGTAAATGTAAAGTGCGGAAACATGCCGCCGATGAATAAGTGGGTATTTCCCGATCCGCCCGACCGGCCTCATCGTACGCCTAACCTGCCCCATCGTACGCCTGACCTGCCTCAAAGAAAGAGACCCGATAATAGTTTAACCCCCAACGGCACCGTCGTCTTTGACAACCAGGGCAACTGGCTATACAAGAAGGACAATATCAGACGTAATATTATCGTATACGTCCCTGTCGGTTCAACATTGAATATTGATTCCAGGTATGCCGAGATCATCCTCGACAGCAATATTAGGGAGGTCGATGCCCACATCACGAATGGAAGCATGACCATGAAAGACGCAGGCAAATTAGTCTTGAATAATTCATACGGGAGCGTGTATGCCTCCAATATCGGTCGCGCAGAAGTTGGACTCAACCATGGATGGTTTCATGCAAAAGACATCTCGACCCTGGAGATCAACTCCCAGGTCTCAACGGTGGAACTGGGTGTCCTTGGTCAGGTAAAAATAAACAGCAACGACGATCAATATGAAATGGAAGAGGCGGGGGTGATCAGCGGCGGAAAGAACTACGGATCCATCAGGGTCAACACGCTGAGGAATTCGCTGGACCTCACAGGTGTCAATGCCGATATCAAGGTCCACAATATAGAACCGAGCGTCTCGGTCGTAAAGATAGATGGCCGATACGCCGATCTTAGGTTACCGGTAGATAAGTTAAAGGATTATACGGTTCATTTCGAAGGGACCGGAAGCAATTTATATACGCCATTCGAAAGGCTTCATGCCACGGATTCCTCCTTCAGCATAAAAGTAGGCACCGGAAAGAAGAACTCTTTCCTGTTAAAATGCAGCAACTGCACGTTGGATATGAAATAACCGCTCATTTATACTACTAAAACTATGTTTATGAAAAGACAATTTTCTTTTCTATGGGTGGCCTTTGTCCTTGTGGCAGCCCTACCCTGCTGTAGTCCCAATATCGCATCCGCCCCGACGTCGGGGTCCGCGCTGGTGAAGGTCGAATGCCGGGACGCTTCTGATGTGCGAGAAATGGTGCTGCAACTCCTTCGGTCCGGCCGGGGCAAGGACATCAGCGTGAAGACCGACGGCGCTTGCCTGGAGATCACGGCAGCCTTTAGCCCGGCGGATACTCCTCCCGGAAGGCTCGTACAGGTAATGGAAGATCTGAATAACCTGGGTGGCGTGCTGCATGTCGAGGTGGTGGAGAATCCGAGGCCGATCCTGCGAGATTTTACCCCTTGGAAGTAATAAAATCCGCCCCGACCGTCGTGGATTTCCAATGTTCCAGTTCGTCGGACATTTCTCTCAGCTTATTCGAGGCGCGCAGATAGGCATCACTCCCGAGAAACAGATGCATTGGCGGTTCCGGGTTCCGGGCCATTTCCATCAGGATCTCCGCGGCACGTTCCGGGTCGCCTGCCTGCTTTCCATCCGAAGCCAGGTAACGGTCCTGGGCATTTTTTACTGCCTCATAGCCCTCGATCTTACTCGTAATCAGTGCGAGTGAATTTTTGGTCAAAAAACCCGTCCGGAACCCTGATGGCTCCGCAACGGTAACCTTAATTCCAAATTCCGCGACATCCAGCGCAATAACCTCCGAGAAAGCAGCGACAGCGGCTTTCGTGGCCGAGTACGCGGACCAGCCGGGAGCTCCTACAAAACCAGCTACAGAACCGATATTTATGATATAGCCGGATCTCTGACGACGCATTGCCGGAAGCACACTCTTTACCACGGCTATTGTCGCGAGTACGTTGACATTAAAAATGTTCCTGATATCTTGTTCTGCAGTCTCTTCGATCGTTCCGGCCATTCCGTAACCGGCGTTGTTAACCACTACATCGATCCTCCCGAAAGTTGCAGCGGTTTGCCGTATGGATTCATCGATGCTATCCACGTTGGTCAAATCGACTGCCAGCGGAAGAAAACGGTCCTTATCTATTACGCCGACCTCGTGGCCTAACGTCGATGCATCGCGCGAAGTTGCAGCAACCCTATGGCCCTTGTCAAGCAATTTCTTTACGAGGATGAGTCCCAGGCCCTGGGAGGCTCCTGTGATATACCATACTTTTTGCGTGTCCAATGTGTTTGGTTTTATTTGGTCAAAGCTTTATTCGCCCACGTCGGTGATCATCTTGTTCACGATCAACCAACGATCGCCGATCTTATGAAAGGAAAGAAATTCGTCGTAGTTAAAATCGTACATTTTGACATGTACCCTGGCGACAGCGATGGAGTTGATCACTTGTATCGAAAGGATCGTTCCTTTAAAAGGTTTGCCGGAGTCCTTCGGGCTTTGCCGGTGAGCAACACCGTCCAGGTACTCCGTGAGCGTTTTGGCGTAAGGCTGACCTTTTATATCCCCGAACAACAGGGTACCGGGGTGATAGATACCGGCCAGCACAGTCGTGTCGCCTACGTAGATCCCTTTGAAATAAACCTCTTCCAGCACCCGGGCGATTGCGGATGAATCTTTGTCAGTACTCATTTTGTTTAAGTTTTGCGCGTTTAGATCCGGCAGCGTGCCGAACAAAAAAGCAGCTAAAAAAAATATTTTCATGTCAGGCAGTTTTAGCGGTCACACTTATACTAAGTTCGAAATTATCATAGATCAGGGTGTCGCCCAAATCCTTGACGAAGTTGGGTAGGAAATCTCAGGTAATTGTGTGACCTGGATCACATTTCACGACTGGTACAGGCGGCTAAGTGTTTCCCTGGAAACACCCAGGTAGGCTGCTATCAGGTGTTTAGGAACAATATTATAGAGTTCCGGGTATAGCTTCAGGAGTTCTTCATACCGGCATTTTACATCGTTATTCATAAACGACAGTAGTCTTTTTTGCGCCGCTACATAGCCCTTATTGGTTCGCCACCGGAAGAAATGCTCCGCTTTGTGGAGTTCGCTACATAGCCTCTCCCTGTCGGTATTGCCGAGGCAAAGCACTTCGGAATCAGTAATGCAATCGAGGCCGATCGTGGCCCTGGTACGATTATAAAGGGCGTTGTAATCGGACGTCCACCAGTTGGGCATGGCAAACTGCAGGATGAACATTTTAAGGTCATCGTTGACAAAGAAGGATTTCAAGCAGCCTGAGACCACGAAATATTCGTTCTCAACCTTATCGCCCTCACCGATGATCGCCTGCCCTTTTTTAAAGCGCTGCTCTTTAAAAAATGAAAAGAAATAATCGAACTGCTCATCCGTGAGCGAAATTATTTTAGCTACGTGAGCTTTTAAGATTTCCCTGGCTTCCATTGTACATACTAAATTAAGGACAAAAACCGGAACACCCCGTCGATTTTGTGATCCAGGTCACCTGGTCTTTCTCCATACTGGTTCGCCCTTCGTATCGGTCCTTCCACCTTTGGTATTTTCGACACCGATAGTTAAACAAAAGAAAATGAAAGCACAATTCAAAACCGAATTGCAATGTGGTCAAGTTCTCCGATAGTGTGGTAGAACGCGCCACAAAAGACAAACCATTATTCATCAAATTGACGGACTCGCTTCACGTCTTTGCTCCGTCACCCAGTAGCCTATCCAACATAAAAAGTGCGGCCTATATCGGTGTGATCAGCAAAAAACAACCAGACCAACCGGAACAGGCTGTCCAGGTGTTGCTATTGCCGGAAGAATTGCGAGGGTTGAACGAGGGGAGCTTCCTGCTTCCTGCCGACAAAGATGCTACACCGGTGGTGGAGTATAAACTCTCCGGAAGAAAACCCAGTCCGGGGGATAAAATATTCGTGCTGGTAAAAAGGGGGGATCATGATGACTTGACGGGCTATAAAATCGTGTTCTTTTAATTAGATTGGCGTTAGATAAAAAAGCCCCGGCCGCGGCCGGGGCTTTTTTATGAAGTTTTAACTCTAGGTGTAAACACTTATCATATATTAAAAAATCGTCTTTTTTAGACATCTATTGAGGGCCAGACTGCGTTTTTGATATAACCCCAATCGCCCTTTATGAAGCTTACCCGATATCCCATTCTTCTTGCATTGCAGCTCGCTGCATATTCTGTTCATTCCCAGCCCCAAAACCTGAAATTTGTGCATATCGGGACCGAGGCCGGCCTATCGGCCAACAATGTCACCTGCATTTTGCGGGATCAGCAGGGCTTTATGTGGTTTGGCACGCGGGATGGCCTGAACCGATTTGACGGGTATGATTTCGATATTTATAAAAATATCCCGGAGGATTCGCTGAGTCTGAGCAGCAATTTCGTGACGTCGGTGATCCAGGACCGGCATGGCGACCTTTGGGTGGGGACCTGGGGTGGCGGATTGAACCGGTTCGACAGGGCGAAAAGGCGTTTCACACGATGTGGGGGGATCATCCATTCAGAATTCATCAATGCCTTGCTGGAGGATAGCGAGGGCCGGATCTGGGTCGGGACCAACGACCATGGGGTTTGGGTATATGATCCCAATAACGGCAAAGTCGCGCTATTGAGCTCCATACCGGGCTATCCCGGCACTATAAGCGACAACGACGTGGTGTCGATAGCGGAGGACCATGCGCATAACATCTGGCTTGGGACGTCGCGGGGAGGACTGAATCGCTATGATCCGAAGTCGCGGACCTTTGCCCGGTATGCACACCGGCAAGGCGATGAGCAATCGCTGGCATCGAATACCATTGCAAAAATAATCGAAGACCGGCAGCAGCGGTTATGGATCGGCATGAGGGACGGCGGTTTGGACCTGTTCGATCCCCGGCAGGGAACTTTTCGGCACTTTAAGAACGATCCCCAACATGCAAACAGTCTGGTGGCCAATGTTGTGCTTGCGCTGGAGGAGGACGACCAGGGAAATCTTTGGATCGGAACAGAGAATGGCGGTATCAGCATCCTGGACAAGGACCTGGTCAATTTCAGGACCTGTTCGCATGACGACGTCGACAATTCCAGTCTCGACAACAACGCCATCTATTCGCTGTACCGGGACCTCCAGGGGAATATGTGGGTCGGTACCGCCGACGGCGGTATCAATCTTTTTAATAAGGGTGCGAACAGCTTTGCCCATTACAAACACAGCGCCTCTCCTGAGAGCCTTGCCAACAACAACGTGCTCGACCTCCTCGAAGACCGGGATCATTTGTGGGTGGGGACCGATGGCGGCGGGCTCGATGAGATGGACCTGCATACTGGAAAATTCACGCATTTTGTTCATGGCGCGGCGGGCGGCAAAAGCATCAGCGGCAATTATGTCCTTAGTTTGTGCGAAGATGCGCGAGGGAATTTGTGGGCAGGGACCTGGGGTAATGGGATCACTGTGATCGGGAAGGATGGGAAGGTGATGCATCAGTACAAGCATGTCGACGCGGACAGCAATAGCCTGGGCGGGAATAATGTCTATGCGATCACCGATGACGGCGAGGGGACGGTCTGGGTTGCAACTTATGGAAATGGTCTCAACCAATTCAACACGAAGACCGGCGGGTTTCACCATTATAAACATGTTGCGTCGGACCCCAACAGCCCCGGGAGCGACCGGCTGAACACGCTGCTCTCCGACAGCAACGGCATCCTTTGGATCGGCACGTATGACGGCGGGTTGGACAGGCTCGACGAATATACCGGGATATTCAAGCATTTTGTCCACGATGCGGGCAAGAACAGCCTGAGCAATAATACCGTCAATTATATCTATTCCGACAGCCGGCATAATTTCTGGGTCTGCACGGCTGATGGGTTGAACCTGATGGACCGGAAGACTGGTCGTTTTAAGGTATATGGCATCAAGGACGGTCTTCCCAGCTCGGTCATTTTCGGCATCCTGGAAGACAATGACGGGCGACTATGGGTGAGCACCAACAACGGACTTTCACGTTTCGATCCCCGGACGGGCGAGATCAGGAACTTTTCGGCGGCGGACGGGTTGCAATCAAACCAGTTCAAATCGCATGCTTGCTACAAGAGCAGTTCGGGCGCGTTGTACTTTGGCGGGGTCAACGGTTTCAATAAGATCTACCCGGATAGCATCCGGGACTATCCTTTCGATCCGCCGCTGCTGATTACCGGATTCTCCATATTCAACAAGGAAGTGCCCATCGGAGATTCCTCCCCGGCGCTGACGAAGGACATCACCATGACAAAAGAGATCACGATTCCCTATAAGAGTTCGGTCATCTCGCTGGAATTCGCATCGTTGAACTATACGGTGATAGACAAGAAGCATTATGCTTACCGGCTGGATGGATTCGATCACGGCTGGAATGAGGTGGGGACCAAGCGAACGGCCACCTACACCAATCTTAACCCGGGCACTTATACCTTCGAAGTGAAGGGGTGGGATAACAACGGCAGGTGGTCCCCGACGCTGGCCAGCCTCCAGATAACCGTATTGCCGCCCTTCTGGCAGACCTGGTGGTTCCGTCTCCTGGCGGGAGCCAGTATCGTGGCGTCGGTGCTCGCGGTATTCCGGATCCGGCTGCGGGCGGTCCAGACCCAGAAGAAGAAACTGGAAAAGGAAGTCGATCACCGCACCTTTCAACTGGCTTTGTCACGGGATGAAGAACGACGCGCGCGCGAGCATGCGGAGAAAGCCAGCCAGGCAAAAAGTGAGTTCATGGCCAATATCAGCCATGAATTGCGGACGCCCATGAATGCGATCATCGGGTTCACGGACCTGACGCTGACTACGGAACTGCAGCACCTGCAGCGGGAATACCTGGGGAATGTGCATCGCTCGGGTTATAACTTATTAGGCATTATCAACGATATCCTGGATTATTCCAAAATAGAAGCCGGCAAGCTGACCGTCGAGAACAGGGCGTTCAGCCTTTGCCAGCTGGTAGAAGAAACGGTGGATTCCCTGGCGATAAAGGCGTTCGAGAAGAAGCTGGAGCTGATCTGTGAGATCGATCCGTCCCTGCCGGCGCAGGTATTGGGGGACCCGGGAAGGATTCAGCAGATACTGATGAACTTATTGGGCAATGCGATCAAGTTCACCGCGAAGGGCGAAGTGGTCGTTTCCCTGCAAAAGGGCGCCGTGATCGAGCATAGCGGTGGCCGAAAGTTCCAGCCGGTGGTATTGGCGGTGAAAGATACCGGTATCGGCATACCCCGGGAGAAGCTGGAGCGCATATTCGAGAGTTTTACCCAGGCGGATACGTCGACCACGCGCAGGTATGGCGGTACCGGGCTGGGACTGACGATCGCAAGGAACCTGGCGGAATTGATGGAGGGGTCGCTGAATGTGCAGAGCGAGCCGGCGAAAGGCAGCACGTTCGCCCTGGAACTGACATTGGAGGTCGTCGATGAGCTATCGACGGTGTCGATGGTGCGGCGGCCGGTGCTCAAACGGGTGCTGGTCGTGGATGACAATGCCACCAATTGCCGTCTCCTCGAGGGCATCTTTCAGACTATCGGTGTCGACTGTACCGTCTGTACCGGCGGAAGGGAGGCGTTGAACATCCTGTCAGCCACGGATGACGAGGAGAGGTTCGATCTTATCATCACGGATCACCAGATGCCGGTGATGGACGGCATTACGCTGGTCGGGAAGATCAAGCAGTCCTTGAGGGACCGGCCGCAGCCCTTCATCCTGATGCTGTCTTCGCTGGATAAAGGGATGTGTCTCGCCGATGCCGAACGGGCGGGGATAGACCTCTTCCTGTCCAAGCCGGTCAAGCTGCAGGAGCTGAACGCTATCCTGCAATCGATATTCGGGTCGGACCGGGAGGATGTGTCGGGGACGCCTGCCGTTCCGGAGATCCATAAGCTGGCGGCTGGTAACACGAGTATCCTTGTGGCGGAGGATGATCCGTTGAATATGCTGCTGATATCGGAGGTGCTGACAAAAATGGGATTCACGGTCATCAAGGCAACGGACGGCAAGCAGGTGCTTCAACTTTTGGACAGTCACCAGCCGGCGATGATCCTCATGGATGTGAATATGCCGGAGATGGATGGGTTGGAGGCCACGCAACTCATAAGGGCGATGCCCCAGCAGCAGCGCAATATCCCGATCGTAGCGTTGACCGCGGCGGCGATGGAAGAAGACCGGGAGCGTTGTCTTGCGGTGGGGATGAATAGTTTCATCACCAAGCCGTTCCGGCTGCAAGAGATAGAGGAGGTGCTCAAAAAATATGTGCATGCGGCGTAAGGTGTCCGGCGTGATGTGTAGTGGCATAACAAAAGGCGACCTGCCGATCTGCAGCCATTGAATTTATTTAGCCACCGATCAGAGGGCCATTACCATTAAATAACCTTGCTAATCGACTATTTATTGTTAACATTGTAAGGCGGCCATTAGCCCACCACCCTCTTCGTGCCGGCCATTCTCCGAATACCCGCCTGTCTTTCTTCTATTCAAAATATAAAAAAATATAAAAAATGAAAAAGACGACCACTGTACTCGCGGGTACAATGATAGCAGGCGCACTGGCGATGCAGGACGCGCCGGCAACCAATGACGAAATCCGCCCATTCCCCGTGCATATCCAGGACAGTCAATTAAGCGATCTGCGTCGACGGGTAGAAGCAACACAGTGGCCCGATCGGGAAACGGTCGCGGACGAATCACAGGGTGTCCGGCTTGCGACGATGAAGGCGCTTGCCCATTACTGGACTACGAGCTATGATTGGCGCAAGTGCGAGGCGAGGCTGAATGCTTTCCCGCAATTCCTAACGACCATCGATGGGGTGGATATACACTTCATACATGTCCGGTCGAAACAAAAGAATGCCTTGCCGGTGATCATTACGCACGGATGGCCCGGCTCGATCATCGAACAGATGAAGGTCATCGGTCCGCTGAGCGATCCAACCGCTTACGGCGGGAAAGCGGAAGACGCCTTCGACGTGGTGATTCCGTCCCTTCCGGGTTATGGTTTCTCGGGCAAGCCGACCACCACCGGCTGGGACCCGGTGCGCATCGCACGCGCCTGGGTCGTACTGATGAAGCGTCTCGGGTATAAGAAATTTGTGGCTCAGGGAGGCGATTGGGGGGATGCGGTGACGGAGCAGATGGCCTTACTTGGAGCCCCTGAATTGGTTGGCATTCATTCCAATATGGCCGCCACGGTCCCGGCGGATATTTCAAAGATACTCGCGGTCGGCGGTTCGGCGCCGGCGGGGCTCCCGGCCGACGAACAACACGCGTTCGATCAACTGGATTATTTTAATAAACATGGGCTCGGCTATGCCCTCGAAATGGCAAATCGTCCCCAGACGCTCTACGGGATCAACGATTCACCCATCGGCCTGGCAGCCTGGATGATCGACCACGATGCGCGCAGCCAGGAACTCATCGGACGGGTCTTCGACGGGCAGACGGCCGGACTAACCAGGGATGATATTCTCGACAACATTACCCTGTACTGGGTGACGAATACCGCGATCTCGTCGGCCCGGCTCTATTGGGAGAACAAGCTGGCCTTTTTCGACGTCAAGCATATCACGATACCGGTGGCTGTAAGCGCCTTCCCCGACGAGATCTACCAGGTACCGCGTAGCTGGGCAGAAAAGGCATTTCCGCATCTCATCCATTACAACAAGCTCGACAGGGGCGGTCATTTCGCGGCCTGGGAGCAACCGCAATTGTTCACAGAAGAATTACGCGAATCTTTTCGAACGCTCAGGTAATTATGAAAGCAGCAGTACTATTTTCCGCCGGGGAGGCGCCACAATGCGTAGACTTTCCCGAGCCATCACCTCAAAACGACCAGGAAATCCTTGTCCCGGTGAAGGCGGTCGCATTAAAACATCTCGACAAAAGCCGGGCGAAGGGAACACACTATTCCACTGAAGGCCACCGGCGGGAAGCCCGGGTCATCGGCGGGGATGGAGTCTGTCTTTTGCCTGACGGCACCAGGGTCTATGCCATAGGCGTTAGTGGAATGGCGGCAGAAAAGGCGACGATAGAAAAGAACATGATCGTACGAGTGCCCTCCGAGCTGGACGATTGTACGGCGGCAGCCTTGCCTAATGCCATATTCGGGTCGGCGATGGCAATTCGATTCCGCGCGGGCATGGAGCCCGGGGATACAGTGCTGGTCAATGGGGCCACTGGCTTCACCGGAAGATTAGCCGTACAGGTTGCCAGGTATTACGGGGCAGGGAATATCATCGCCACCGGGAGAAATGCCCGGTCCCTGGATGAATTGAGGACACTTGGGGCAGACCAGGTGATTTCGCTGCATCAGTCGGATGGTGAAATGGTCGACCAGCTTACCCGGATCCACCATGCCACGCCTTTCAACGTGATCATTGACTACCTCTGGGGCCATACGGCTGAATTGATCCTGGCCTCGATAAAGGGCAGGGGTCCAATTACACCACGGACGAGGTTCATCTCTGTGGGCGCGATGACAGGAGACGTGATCCA
>Ga0206921_10058_pt1 | contig 31597 bp, 27 predicted proteins | sample Alteio_BWOrgHeat_66_FD_152930 | JGI IMG/M metagenome (GOLD analysis project Ga0206921, IMG submission 152930) | Enriched cells from forest soil in Barre Woods Harvard Forest LTER site, Petersham, Massachusetts, United States -... | ecosystem: Environmental > Terrestrial > Soil > Temperate forest >...
GCCCCCCGCGACCCGAGGCGTTGCTCCATGCGCTCATCAGCCTGCAGGAAAAAATCAGGAGCGGACATGCAGAAAGATGAATTGAAAAGCAGATTGGGGGAACTGTTCCCTTCCGGCTCCTTCGAAGAAGGTGCCGAATGGACGACGGTAGCCATCGCCGCGGCCGAATGGGAAGCGGTTGCCCGGGAGATCCGGACGGCGGAGGACATGCTCTTCGACTACCTGTTTTGTGTAACCGCCATCGACTGGAAGACGCATTTCATGATGGTATACCACCTGACGTCGACGGTCCATCGCCATACCCTGGTTGTAAAGATCAAACTGGATCGTCAGCGGCCGGAAGTACGGACGGTATCCGATATCTGGCGGACGGCGGAATTTCATGAACGGGAGGCGTACGATCTCATGGGAGTGGTCTTTACGGGTCACCCCGATCTGCGAAGACTGTTCATGACGGATGAATGGGAGGGATGGCCGCTGCGAAAGGATTATGAAGACCCGGTGAATATGATTAAACTATGATCGAAGAAATAGGCACAACGGAACAAGGCGAACTGGTGGTCAACCTGGGCCCGCAGCACCCGTCCACGCACGGCGTGTTGCACCTGGTGGTCACACTCAGCGGGGAAACGATCAAAAAGGTCGAGCCCCACCTCGGGTATATCCATCGCAGCATCGAGAAGATGTGCGAAAGCCTTTCCTACCGGCAATTTATCTACGTCACCAGCCGGATGGACTATCTTTCTTCCCATATCAACAATCATGGCTGTGCGTTGTGCGTGGAAAAGGGAATGCAGATCGACGTGCCCCCGAGGGCGAAAGTGATCCGCGTCCTCATGGATGAGCTGACAAGACTGGCTTCGCATCAATTGTGGTGGGGGGCGATGGCGATGGATGTGGGGGCCCTGACGCCCTTTTTCCACGCGTTTCGCGAACGGGAGGCGATCAACGATATCATGGAGGAGACCTGCGGAGCAAGACTCACCATGAACTACATGGTGCCCGGCGGGGTCATGGTGGACATTCACCCCCTTTTCCGGCAAAAAGTAAAAGACTTCCTCGCATTTTTCCGCGGGAAGATCGACGAATATGACGAGTTGGTAACGGGAAACATTATCTTTAAAAGCCGGATGAAGGGCGTCGGCTATCTTTCCCCGCAGGATGCCATATCCTATGGTTGCTCCGGACCCACCGCGCGGGGCAGCGGGGTCAGCTGCGATATCCGGAAGATCAGCCCCTATGAGGTATACGATCAGCTGCGGTTCGAAGAGGTGAAAGAGACGGGCGGGGATTGTTTCGCGAGATACCTGGTCCGGATGCAGGAGATGCGGCAGTCCGTTTCGATCATCGAACAGCTGATCGACAACATTCCGGAAGGCGAATTCCAGGCAAAGACCAAGGCGGTGCTTAAATTGCCGAAGGGTGAGTTCTATTCGAAGGTAGAGACGGCCAGGGGCGAGTTCGGGGTGTATATTATCAGCGAAGGCGCGACGACGCCTTACAGGATAAAATTCCGGTCTCCGGGTTTTTCCAATCTGTCCGCGCTGGACCATATGGCCCGGGGCCATAAGATCGGCGACCTGGTGGCGATCATGGGCACGCTCGACCTGGTGATACCGGACATCGATAGATGACATTATGTTTAGTTTAGAACATATAACCCATTCCATCGACGAATGGCTGTACGGGACCTTCAATCCCACCGTCGCGATACTGCTGGAAGGCGTCATCGTCGGACTTTGCATGATCAGCCTTTTTGCCGTGCTCGGCCTGGTCCTGGTGCTGATGGAAAGAAAAGTATCCGCCTATATGCAGATACGGCTCGGTCCCAACCGGGTGGGACCGGGAGGCTCCCTTCAAACCGTTGCGGATACCCTCAAGCTCGCCATGAAGGAAGGGCTGACCCCCGACGGCGCCGATAAATTCCTCTTCAATCTCGCGCCAATGATGGTCATCGTCGTAGCCATGCTGATACTCGCACCGATAGCCTTTGCGAAGGGGACCCAGATCTGGGACCTGAACATCGGCGTATTGTATGTCTCGGCCGTCAGCTCGCTGTCCGTCATCGGTATCCTCATGGCGGGGTGGGCCAGCAATAACAAGTATTCTCTGTTGGGGGCGATGCGCAGCGGCGCACAGATCGTCAGCTACGAACTCTCCGCCGGCCTTTCCGTCATTTCCATCGTCGTGCTCACGGGAAGTCTCCGCATCTCGGATATCGTCGCGTCCCAACAGGACGGCTGGTGGCTGTTCAAGGGGCATATCCCCGCCATCATCGCATTCATCATCTTCATCATAGCCGTGACGGCGGAAACGAACAGGGCGCCATTCGACCTGGCCGAGGCCGAATCCGAGCTCACCGCCGGCTTCCACACGGAATATTCGGGGATGAAATTCGCCTTGTTCTTCCTGGCGGAATATGTCAATATCTTTATCGTCTGCGCCATCGCCGCCACCTTGTTCCTCGGAGGCTGGATGCCCTTCCATATCGGGCACTGGGCAGGGTTCAACCATGTGATGGATTTCATTCCTTCCTCGCTGTGGTTCCTGGGAAAGACCTTCTTCCTGATCTTCGTGCTGATGTGGTTCCGCTGGACTTTCCCCCGCCTGCGTATCGATCAGCTGCTGAACCTGGAATGGAAATACCTGCTGCCGATCAGCATGGTCAACTTATTACTCATGACATTAATAGCAATAAAAGGATGGCATTTTTAAAAAAATACCTGTCGGACATTTACCAGGGTACGCGATCCCTGCTGAAAGGGATGAAGCTGACCGGCTATTATTTTACCCATCGCAAGGAGATCATCACCCAGCAATACCCGGACAACAAGGCGGAAATGAAATTGCCGGAACGGTTCCGCGGGGAGGTGGTCATGCTGCACGACGAGCATAACGAGCATGCCTGCACGGGTTGTACGGCCTGCGAGCTGGCCTGTCCCAACGGGACCATCAAGATCATCACCAAATTCGATACGACACCGGAAGGCAAAAAGAAAAAGGCGCTGGATACCTTTATCTACCATTTGGAACTGTGCACGATGTGCAACCTCTGCATCGAAGCCTGCCCTACGGACGCGATCAAAATGGCCCAGAACTTCGAACACAGTGTGTACGACCGCAGCCAGCTCACAAAAAAATTAAATAAACCGGGTTCTAAAATCAGAGAGGGCGTTGAATAATGATCGCGTCTGTCGTCGTCTTTTACATCCTTGCCGCCTTTATCCTGGTCACCGGTCTGCTGGCGGTCACCTCCGGGAAGATATTCCGCTCGGCCATCTGGCTCCTGTTCTGTCTTACCGGCGTGGCGGGTCTCTATTTCTGGCTGGGCATGGAATTCATCGCCGCCGTCCAGGTGGTGGTCTATGTGGGCGGCATCGTCGTGCTGATCATCTTTTCCATCTTCCTCACACAGCAGACCGGGAAAGAGCTGCCGGCCCCCGTCCGCAGCAGGACGCTGTTCTCCGCGCTGGCCGTCTGTCTGGGGTTCGTGCTCACCTGTCTCCTGCTGCATGACCATACTTTTCCCGACACCAGGGTACAGGGCGCCGCCGACATGGGGATCGCCACAATCGGGGCGCAGCTGCTCAGCACCTCCGAACATGGATACGTCCTGCCCTTCGAAGTGATCAGTATCCTGTTGCTGGCAGCCATGATCGGCTGCATCGTCATCGCCATCAAAACAAAACCGGAAGACAAATGAACCAGGTGCCATTGACCCATATCCTCATCGTCAGCGCCGCACTCTTTTTTATCGGGACCTATGGCCTGTTCACCCGGAGAAATATGATCACGATGCTGATGTCCGTGGAGTTGATCCTGAACAGCGTGAACATTAATTTTGTCGCGTTCAACCGGTACCTCTACCCCGAGGCGCTGGAAGGAGTGTTCTTTAGCCTGTTCATTATTGCGATAGCCGCGGCCGAGGCAGCCGTGGCCATTGCGATCATTATCAATTTATACCGGAATTTTCATTCCATCGATGTCGAGGATGCCGATGAGCTGAAATTCTGAAACGCCGTCATATGCCAAACGCTGCTTATATCATCCTGATCCCCCTTTTGCCGCTGGCCGGGTTCGTCCTGCTGGGGTTATTCGGGAAAAAGATTTTCCGGTCTTTTTCCGGCGTGCTGGGCACCGGGCTCGTCTTCGTCTCGGCGGCGCTGGCGCTGTGGACTGCATACGGCTTTTTCTACGGCCGGGGAGACCACCCCGGATACTCCATTACGGTCGTCGACATCCCATGGCTGGACTTTTACAAGGGACTTTCGATCAATATGAGCATCGTCCTCCAACCATTGACCGTGATCATGATCGTGGTGGTCAGCTTCATCTCGCTGATGGTCCATTTGTTCAGCCTGGGGTATATGAAGGGAGAGCAACGATTCGCAACTTACTATGCCTACCTGGGTCTTTTTACCTTTTCCATGCTGGGACTGGTGCTGGCAGGCAATCTGTTCGAGACCTATATATTCTGGGAGCTGGTAGGCTGTTCCTCCTTCCTGCTCATCGGGTTCTATTACGACCGGCCGACGGCGGTCGCCGCCGCCAAGAAGGCCTTCATCGTCACGCGTTTTGCCGATCTGGGCTTCCTCATCGGCATCCTGATCCTGTCCTTCCATAGCGGGACGCTCAATATCGACGATATTTCCCTGTCTCCCTGGTTCCATAAATCACCCGCCGCCGACGCCTCCGCCACTTTTTTAGGTTTTTCCGTTTTATCCTGGGGACTCACGCTTGTGTTCATCGGTGGCGCGGGTAAATCCGCACTTTTCCCCCTGCACATCTGGCTGCCCGATGCGATGGAAGGCCCCACGCCGGTGTCCGCCCTGATCCATGCCGCGACGATGGTGGTGGCCGGAGTATACCTCGTTGCCCGTTTGGTCCTCCTGTATGCATTCCATCCCGGCGTCTTGCAGATCATCCTATACGTGGGCGCGATCTCGGCACTGCTCGCGGCCATCGTGGCCTGTACCCAGACCGACATCAAACGGGTGCTCGCCTATTCGACTATGTCGCAGATCGGGTATATGATGTTTTCGCTGGGGGCAATCCGGCCCGAAGGTGATGACGCATCAGCCTATACGGGGTCCATTTTTCATCTCTTCACCCACGCCTTTTTCAAGGCCCTTCTCTTTCTTTGCGCAGGCGTGATCATCCACCGCGTGCACAGCAACGAAATGAAAGATATGGGCGGACTTCGCAAGACCATGCCGCTGACGCATCTTTGTTTCCTGGTGGCCTGTCTGGCGATTTCGGGGATACCTCCCTTCTCGGGTTTCTTCAGCAAAGAGGAGATCCTGCTGGCGGCCTGGCGTGCGAATAAATTTGTCTACGCAATAGGGCTATTTACTTCGGGGTTGACGGCTTTCTATATGTTCCGGCTGTATTTTTCGGTTTTCTGGAGCCGGCCACAGGTTACGGAGCACAGTCACCCCATGCCCCTCGTCCAATCGGTCCCGCTGGTAATTCTGGCACTGGGCGCGGCCTTCGCGGGATTCATTCCCTTTTCCAGGTTTCTCCTTCCCGGAATAGCAGACACCGGCGAGGGCATCGGCGTCTTTTCCATCCCTCCCGTGACGATCGCGCTTCTCGGCATAGGCATCGCCGCCTGGCTGTATAAAAAGCATAGCGATCGACCGCAGCGGACGGCTGCAGCCATGCGCGGGCTCTACACCTTCGCCTATCATAAGTTCTATATCGACGAGATCTATTTGTTCATCACGAAAAAGATCATCTTTAACCTGATCGGCCGACCCGCGGCATGGATCGACAGACACATCGTGGATGGACTCATGAACTTCCTGGCAACGTTCACCGCCAGGATCTCCGCCGCTGTAAAAGGTTTCCAATTGGGTAAAGTACAGGACTACGCCTGGTTCTTTTTTATCGGCATCGCTGGATTGGCAGTATTATTTATTTATATATACACATGAACCTGTCATTACTCGTAGCAGCACCCTTGTTGACGGCGCTGGCCGTACTGTTCTGCAAAGGGCCCAAATGGATACGGAGGATATCTCTCGCCGGCGTGACGGTGCAATTGGGTTTATCGATTGCCCTGGAGGTCCTTTACCGACAGGCTGGCGGCGCAGCCGGCGCCCTATTATTCCAGGACCGTCATTCCTGGTTCAAATCGCTGAACCTCGGCTATCACGTCGGTGTGGACGGCATCTCCGTTGCGCTGATCCTGCTGACTGCGTTCGTCATGATCGCCGCCGTCCTGGTTTCCTGGGGCATCCAACGGATGACGAAGGAATTCTTCCTCCTATTACTCGTGCTCAGCGCCGGCGCCTATGGCTTCTTTATTTCAATGGACCTCTTTACCCTGTTCTTCTTTCTCGAAATATCGGTCATCCCGAAATTCCTGCTGATCGGGATCTGGGGCAGCGGTAAAAAGGAATATGCCGCCATGAAACTCGCGCTGATGCTGATGGGCGGGTCGGCCTTGGTCTTCGTGGGACTGCTCGGCGTCTACTATCATACCGGGACGGCAGGCTGGCATAGCCTCGACGTTTCGGTCATCGCGGCAGCACACCTCCCGGCTGCCGTTCAACGGGTTTTCTTTCCCTTCCTATTCGTCGGCTTCGGCGTATTCACCGCCCTCTTCCCCTTTCACACCTGGGTGCCGGATGGTCATTCCTCCGCGCCGACGGCGGGTTCGATGTTCCTGGCAGGCATTTCGATGAAACTCGGCGGGTATGGCTGTCTCAGGATGGCCCTGCTGATGCCGGACGCCGCACGTGAGTATTCCCCCTATATCATCGCACTGTCGGTGATCGCCATCGTCTATGGCGCCTTTGCCACCATGATGCAGAAGGACCTGAAATATATCAATGCCTACTCTTCTGTCAGTCACTGCGGGTTCATCCTGCTGGGCATCGGCATGCTCACAGAAACAGCCGTCAGGGGGGCGGTACTCCAAATGATCTCGCACGGGTTGATGACGGCTCTTTTCTTCGCCACCATCGGCATGATCTACGACCGGACACACACCCGGGCAGTCGAAAAACTCGGCGGCCTGCTGAAGATCATGCCCTTTATTTCCACTGTATTCGTGATCGCGGGTCTTTGCTCGCTGGGACTTCCCGGTCTCAGCGGATTCGTGGCCGAGGTCACGGTATTCATGGGCTCCTGGCAACATCCCGGGGAGGCCTATCACCTTGCGACGATACTGGCCTGCGCCTCGATCGTGATCACGGCGGTGTACATCCTGCGGGCAACCGGACAGGTGATCATGGGTCCGGTAAGGGACCCGCAATACAATACGCTCACCGATGCCACCTGGAACGAACGGCTGGCAGGGATCATATTGGTAACCGGAATATTGGTCATGGGCGTGGTACCGTCCTGGCTGAACGAACTCATAGCTAAATGAACTAACACTTATGTGGTCGGACATTCTTTTTTCAATGCGACAGGAACTGGCAGTCACGGTCATCCTGTTCCTGCTCCTGTTCATTAAGATCGGAGTCCCGGGTTACCGGACCGAATCCCTGCTGCGCCTGGTCAATCTCCTCCTGACGGTCAACCTGCTCCTGGGTTTTTTACCTGCCCCTGACGCTGTGCTGTTCAATGGCATGTTCCACAGCAACGGAATGATCGTCCTCGAAAAGAACATTCTCAATCTCGGTACGCTTATCGTCTCTCTCCTGGCTTACGATTGGCTCAAGGATCACCGGCAGGCGCCTGAGTTCTACTTGCTGCTGCTCGCCACCCTCGCGGGATTTTTCTTCATGATCTCGTCGGGACATATGCTCCTGTTCTATCTTGGCCTGGAACTGTCCACCATTCCGCTGACGGCGCTGTCGGGATTCGACCTGGATAAAAGACAATCCTCCGAAGCCGGCATGAAATTCATCCTCTCCTCCGCCTTTTCCTCGGCGCTGTTGCTATTCGGGATCTCGCTATTGTATGGCGCGACCGGCACCCTGAGTTTCGACGCCATTCCCCGGCATCTCGACGGCAGCGCCTTTCAACTGTTTGCCTTTATCCTCATCCTGTCCGGTTTTGCATTCAAGGTCTCCGTGGTGCCCTTTCATCTATGGACGGCCGATGTCTATGAGGGCTCGCCCGTCGCGGTCACCGCCTATCTGTCCGTCATTTCGAAAGGCGCGGTATTCTTCATTTTCGTTCAGACGCTGTACACGGTATTCCGGCCGATGGCAGACACCTGGTACCGGATCATCGTGCTGCTGTCGGTGCTGACCATGCTCACCGGCAACCTGTTCGCGCTGCGACAGAACAAAATCAAGCGGCTGCTGGCCTTTTCTTCGATCGCCCAGTCGGGGTTCATCCTCGCGGGCATCACCGGCAGCTCCCGGTCGGGCGATGCTTCCGTCATCTATTTTATCCTCATCTATGTGTTTTCGAATCTGGGCGCGTTCGGCGTCGTTTCGCTGATCAGCGCAAGGACGGGGAAAGAGAACATCGATGACTATAAAGGCTTGTATTCGACCAACCCGCTCCTGTCCTGGGTGATGGCCATTTCATTCTTCTCGCTGGCGGGAATACCGCCTACGGCCGGTTTTTTCGGGAAATTCTTTTTGCTGATGGCCGGCGCCGGGAAAGGCAACTATATTTTTATCATTATTGCCGCCCTCAATATGATCCTGTCGCTGTACTACTATCTCCGGGTGATAAAGGTTATCTTTATGGACAGCCAGCCGCAACCCATCGCCCGGCAGAAAATCCCGCTGATGCCAAACATCGCCTTCATCCTGTGTTTGATCGGTATCCTGGTGACGGGTCTGGCAGGCTGGGTTTACGATTATATTTATTCATTGAGCATAGGATTTTAGATTCAGCTATGGCAATCAACCAGAACCATCTTTTCGAAGAGTTGAATGGCGTCAAATGCGCCATCGTTGAGAAGAATGTATTGCCGGCCCGCGTGGAGTTCCTGCGGCGGATACTGGAATACAATCGCTTTACGGTCGTCGTCGTGCCGAGCCCTCCGCCCAAAGCCGCGCCGGCGGCTGCGACCCCGCCGGCTGCAACTCCCAATGCCGCTGCCTCACCGGCGGCTGCGACTCCGCCGGTCCCAGCTGCGACCCCGGACGCCCCTGCCGCACCCCCGCCTCCTCCTCCCCCCGAAACATTTACCATAGGCGTCACCGACGTAGTCTTCAATCCCATTAATGCCATTTTCGGCCGGCTGCTGCACACACCGGAAGGACATGTCGTAACGCTGGCCTACTGGCAGCAAAAAGACAAGGATTCAAACGACACCGTCCCCTATTTTACCAGATCATGAAATTATTCACTGCCGATAATGCACCATCGATGGCTGCGCAGGTGGCCGACAGACTGGATACCTGTCTGCGGTCCATCCCGGAACCGCTGTTATGCCCTGCCTCCGGGGACACACCCGCGGCGCTGTACGCGGAAATGGTGCGGCGCGCCAAAGAGCATACACTCGACATGAGCCATTGGTATTTTGTCGGACTCGACGAATGGGAGGGTATGAATGGCGGCGACGAAGGCTCCTGCCGGTATCACCTCGATAAAGGGTTCTTCCATCCACTGGACATCGCCGGGGAAAGGATTTGTTTTTTCGATGGTCGCGCTGCCGATCCGGAAAAGGAATGCACCGACGTCGAACGATTTATTGCTAAACGAGGGGGCATCGATGCCGCCATTCTGGGCATCGGACCGAATGGTCATATCGCCATGAATGAACCGGGCGCAGACCCCGCGGGACGTTCGCATGTGGCCCGCCTTCATCCTGCCACACAGGCGACGGGTCAGAAATATTTTACCAGACCGGTGTCACTGCAACGGGGCATTACCCTGGGCATGGGGACGCTGCGGGATGCGCGCCATTTGTTGCTGCTTGTGACGGGGGCGCATAAGGCCGCTATCCTCCTGGAGGCGTTGCAAGGACCGGTAACCTCCGATGTGCCTGCGAGCCTGTTGCGGGATCACCCGGGGCTGGAGGTCTGGGTCGATGCAGCGGCCGCCTCGATGCTCAAATAAATGATCGCTATGCCATACGCCATCGGAGTCGATGTGGGAGGGACGCATATCAAATACGGATTGGTAAGCGGAGAGGGCCGTATCGTATGTGAATCGATACGGGACACGAGAAGCCCTGGAACACCACCCATGGAGAGCATCGCCGGGGCCATTGCACACCTGCTGAAAATCGCTGCGGAAAGCGCAATACCAATCGCAGGCATTGGTATGGGCGTTCCGGGTATCCTCGACGGTCATCGCGTCATCGGGTGTGCGGGCAATCTGCCCGAGCTGGAAGGAGTATCCCCCGCACCGCTGCTATCCGCGCGTTTCGGTCTGGACGTGCGGGTAGACAACGACGCCAACCTGATGGGGTTGGCCGAGGCCAGGTGGGGCGCGGCGCGCAGCGCCGCGCATGTCGTATTCCTGACGATCGGTACAGGCGTCGGAGGCGCCCTGATCCTCGATGGAAAACTATACGGCGGCTATCGCAACCGCGGGTCCGAGCTGGGCCATATCCACGTCACCGGCGGCAACCGGCCCTGCACCTGCGGCGCCATCGGCTGTCTGGAGGCACAGGCATCCGTCCCGGCCCTGGTGGAAGAGTATAAAGGACTCTTGCCGCACGCCGGAGAAGCCATCGACGGCAAACAGATCGTGTCCCGGTACCTCGAGGGACAACCCGCCGCAGTGACGGCCATGAACCGTCATTTCAATTACCTGGCTTCGGGTATTGCCAGCCTCATCAATATCTTTGCCCCTGAACGACTGGTCATCGGCGGAGGCATTTCGGAGTCGGGTGATTTTTATGTGGAACGGATTCGCGAAAAAGCCCTGCAGCTGGCTATGAAGGAAACGTCCGAGTTTACCGCCATCGAGGCGGCACAGCTGGGGAACAAAGCCGGTTTCCTCGGCGCGGCCGCGTTGTGGCTTCCGATAATAAAAAAACCCCTGTAGAAACAGGGGTCGTAACCAAAACTAACTGCTTATGAGAAAATTGACTGCTTTATGTGAATACAAAGATACGATGGTATAAGGCCGCCGGCTGCATTTTACTGTTAAAATCCCAATAATGAAACGTTAAAAGCCCCGATCCCGCGTCAGCCGAAAAGTTTCACCGGTATACTGCTATGTATTTGAATGGATTGCAGTCCCTCTCTGACCCCGTTTATAACTTTTGTTATATTGGTATTCCCCGTTGCCTCAACTATGTTTGTGCAAACGCTAAACTATGAGAGCGGTTATCGCAGGATCGATCCTCCTTTTTCTTTCCTTTCCCGCGGCTGCCCAAAATCAATCGCAGCAGACCGGCGATGAGTACACTTATGACACACCGCCTGGGTGGACCCCTGCCAAATACCCCGATGGAGGGGTCGTCATGTCTCCGCCCGTTTCCAATACGGGCGAACGTTGCACGCTGTCGGTTTTGCCCGTAAGGCAATCCAGTGGCAATCTCGCACAGGACGCGGTGCAGGCTTTCCGCGAAATATTCAGTGCCTTCGCGCTCAGGAACATCGCGACCCGCAATTCCGTCATCCGCGGCGTATCCGCCCAGGGCTGGGAATATTTTATGATCAAGAACGCCATCCAGGTCCCCGGCGGGAATTACCAGATGATGTTCGGTTTCGTGTTTGTAGCCGGTCTGGGTAATAACCGGATTGCCCTCATCGCCGGAATGTCCAAAGACCCGCTGGTGAGTTCCTGTTACGGCCTGAACCTCACCGACGTATGGCCGAAATTTTATTATAGCCTGCATTTCAGGAGTTGGAATGCATCGCCGTCACCGCAGCAAATGATGCGCAGGATGGCCGGCGTCTGGACGATAGCGACGGCTACGGTAGCCGACAGATGGGTATTTGCCCCTAACGGCCGCTATGCCAGCGCCGCTGCATCGCAGCGGTATGTGAACACATCCTCCAATGAAATACTGGGTATCACCGATGCCTATTTCGGGAACGGCACCTATTCCCTCGAGGGCGCGCGTATCGTGCTGACCAACGATAACGATAAGGCTAATCCAAAAAAGGGCTGGATACGGATGGAACAGGAGAGCTATGACAATGGAAACACCTGGACCGACAAGCTCTACCTGTTGCGCACCAGCATCGTGGACGGAAAGGAATTCGAGGTTGCCTATCACCGGCAGAAATGATCCCCGGGCCGCAATCGTGGATCACATGCAAAAACGATGTATTTTAGACCCTATGAAGCTTAACATCACCCCCCTCCTCGCCACGGTGCTGCTGACGGCATGCACCGCAAACCGGCAACCCATCCATCTCAACGGCACCTGGCGGTTGTTGTCCGGGACCGCCATTACAAAGGGCGTCAGCACGGTCACCGATTACACGAAAGACCAAAGCATGATCAAGATCATCAACGACTCTCATTTTGCGTTCCTGAAACACCGGCTGGGAGAGCCGAAGGATTCCTCCAACCAGTTCGATGCCGGCGGCGGCAGCTATGTCCTGAATGGCGATCAGTACACCGAGCACCTGGATTATTATGTCGACAAGAACTGGGAAGGCAAGCCCTTCACTTTCACGGTTTCCATCGAAGGCGACACCCTCATTCAAAAAGGCCTGGAGAAGGTGGAGAGCGAAGGCATCGACAGGGTGATCATCGAGAAATACCTTCGGGTCAAATAGTACACGCGATCTTGCTTTTTTACACGGATTTTTTCTATTTTTGCCACCCGTTTGACGCCACCCCCCGCGGCGCCGCCGGCATCATGGCGCGATAGCTCAGTTGGTTAGAGCACAGGATTCATAACCCTGAGGTCTCGGGTTCAAATCCCGATCGCGCTACAAAGCCCCATAACAATTTGACATTCAAATTATTATGGGGCTAAGATTTTTAATCTACCAATACGCTTTTTAACGTTCGCAATCGACTGTATAAAACTATAATTCTGGCCAAGTTGAATGATCAATTTGGCCATTGAGGCCAAATTCTATCCGGTTATGGCCAACTTGAATCTTCGGAGGCCAGGGGGGCGAATACCCAGCGTCCATTTGACCGCACCCGCCAAATTCATATCTTCGGAATTCATACTTCTATGAGTTCAACAAGCAAATCCTTTCTTCAATACGCCGCGTGGCCGATCTTCCTCACACTCCTCCTGGGCCAAAGGATCCAAGGCCAGAACCTGGTCCCGAATCCTTCGTTCGAAGATGTCAATATCTGCGCTGAATACGGTCAACCATGCAGCCCCTCCGCCTGGTTCTTTTTAAGCAGGAAATTGACAACAGGGTACTTTCCCCGATATCCCTCCGCAAACGGCAGCAGGCACCTGCAAATGGTCGCTGCCAGCCGGCAAACAGATAACCGTCAATATTGGGAAACCATGCTGCTATGTCCCCTGGAAGCCGGAGAAAGATATTCCGTCACCCTGAATGTCGCGAGCCCGCGCAACAGCACTGAGCTGAGTGCCACCTCCCCCAATCTGCGTGATATCGGCCTGTGGTTTACTTCCCGTTTTGTTTTTGTACAGGGCGACTCTATCCTGCAACCCAGAAATTACCTTTCTTTCACGGGTGCGGCCACCAGGAACTTAAAGAATGGATGGTTCGAGATCAAAAAAGAATTTGTCCCTACATCCAATGCCAACATCCTGATCGTCGGCAACTTCGCCCGGACCGCCAACGCCGATATCATGGAACAACGCGACATCCCCGGCCCCACTATCGAGATCCTGGTTGACGATATCTCTGTCACCCGGACAAAGGGGATCACCTGTACAAACTATCAGAAAATAAAAGACTCGCTGTATTCCATCCATAGACGGCATTCAAACAACCATCCCTTTGATTTGGATCCCGAGTTGCCCGATAACCCGGCGGACACCGGTGGAAAGGACATCGTGCCCGAACCCCGCCGCGTGGTCGATACTCCCGAATTACCACATCGTCCAGCGGCGACAGATACCATAGTCATCCACAATATCCAGTTCGATTTCGACAAATACCTGGTGCAAAATCCGGATACCTTGCAGCGATACCGAAACCTGTTTACCAGACCGGGAATCAAGAAGATCAGGGTAGTCGGTTTTACCGACGATATCGGTTCTGAAACCTATAACCTGGACCTTTCCCAAAAAAGGGCCGATGAGGTCGCGCGCCTGCTTTCTTCAAAATTCAATATCCCCCCTGTTTTGATCGAAACCGAAGGCAAGGGCATATCCCGGGCATACCCGACCAGGGAACTTAACAGACGAGTGGAAATTTATATTTTTCACGAGTAGTGTAACCTTTTCTCAATTCGGAAGTAACTTGTAAAGGGTGATCCACCCAACAACCACGCGCCATGCTCAAAAACTACTTCAAAATAGCCCTGCGCAATCTGCGCAAAAGCAAGATGTATTCGTTTATCAACATTACCGGTCTTTCGGCGGGTATTGCGGTAAGCATCCTGCTGCTGCTGTGGGTCGATGACGAGCTGAGTTTCGACCGGTTCAACGTAAACGCCAAAGACCTGTACACGATGATGCCGAAGTTTGAGAATGGAAGCGATCCCACCATTTGGAACACAACGCCCGCACCGGTTGCCATTTACGCTAAAAAGGAAGTGCCGGGAGTGGAAGACGCCTGCCGGGTAACGGAAAACTGGGCAGTCTCCGTATTCGAATACAACGGTAAGAAATTGAGCGAGTGGCATAACTGCCTGGCAGACTCATCTTTCTTCAGCATGTTCACCTACCCCATCATCAAGGGCAACCCGAAACGCCCTTTCCTGGATGCGCACTCCATCGTATTGTCCGAATCGACGGCAAAAGCGTTTTTTGGCGGCGAAGACCCTATCGGAAAAGTAATGAAGGGCGACGACAAGAAAATATACCAGGTAACGGGCGTCATGAAGGACATGCCCGCCAATTCATCCATCAAATTCAACATCGTTTTTAATTTTCAGATACTGGAGAAGGAGAATGATACGACCGGCTTCTATAAATCCCTTCCCATCGACGCCAACTGGGGTCAGTACAATTATGAAACGTATGTACAACTGAAGCCGGGCGCCAGCCCTGTCGCTGCAGGAAAAGAGTTGGCCGTGATACACCGACGCGCTCAGCACTCAGACTTTACCAAACACCTGGTATACCAGCTTAACCCGCTTACTAAACTACACCTGTACGCACCGGATGGTAAAGAGCAGGGGATGATGATCGTGCGGGTGTTCTTTATTGTAGCTGTCATTGTGCTGCTGATCGCCTGCATCAACTATGTCAACCTGATTACGGCACGGGCCATCAAACGCAGCAAGGAAATAAGTCTCCGCAAAATCGTCGGCGCAGGGAAATCAGAACTGTTCCTGCAGTTCCTTAGCGAATCGCTGCTGACCTTTCTGATTGCCCTTGTACTGGCAACAGGCCTTATTTACGGGGTAATGCCCGTATACAACGGAATTGCCGGAAAGGATATCGTTTTCAGACCCTGGGAGCCGCAGGTGTTGGCGGTGTACGGGCTTACGCTGCTGGCAACCTTGCTGCTGGCGGGCATTTACCCCGCCATAACGCTCTCCTCGTTCCGCCCGCTTGAGGCCATGAAAGGCAAATTGAGCGGCATAGGCAGCAAAGGCAATTTCCGAAAAGTACTGGTGGTGGTGCAGTTCAGCTTTTCCATCATGCTGATCACAAGCACCATCATCATCGGGCGACAATTGAAATTTATCCGTGAGAAGAACCTGGGCTATGATAAAGCCAATGTTTTCAGTATCTGGATGCGCAATATCGATAGCCACTATGAGGCCGTAAAGGCCGAACTCTTACAACAACCGGGCATACTGGGCGTCACGGAATCGGGGATCGACATCATCAACAGCGGTACGGGTACCAGCGACGCAAGTTGGGACGGCAAGCGGCCGGACCAGCAAACATTTACCATCGGCCAGATGCCGGTGGAAAGGAATTTCCTGGAGGTGATGGGCATGCAGCTGGCGGAGGGCAAAGGCTTTACCGGCTCGCCTGCCGACAGCAGCAATTTCATTTTGAACGAAACCGCCATCAAGGCTACCGGTATACAGGAGCCCGCGGTGGGCAAACGGTTTACTTTTCACGGCACAAAAGGCGTCATCGCCGGTGTGGTGAAAGATTTTCATTTTCAAAATATGCACACGGCGATACGCCCGTTGTTGATCCAATACGACAAATACTGGCGCGGGAAAATGTATGTGAGAACCACCGGCAGGGATGCGGCCAGGGCGCTGGCGGCCGTAGAAAGCATTTGGAAAAGGTACAACGCCGACTATGACTTTAGTTACACCTTTTTGGACACCGCATTTGACGACCTGTACAAGACCGATATGCACGTCGGGTTGCTGTTCAATTGTTTTGCCGTTTTGGCCATCGTCATTTCATGTCTGGGCTTGTTTGGCCTCGTAACCTATACGGCCGAAACCAGGGTGAAGGAGATCGGCGTACGGAAAGTGCTGGGTGCCGGTGTGCCGCATATTGTAAGCCTGTTGTCAAGACAGTTCCTGGTACTGGTGGTGGTTGCCGCAGCAATCGCATTCCCCGTGGCCTGGTACGGCCTCAAGGGGTTCTTGCAGGGCTATGCCTATCGCACCGACCTGAGCTGGTGGGTATTCGCCGTCGCGGGCGCGCTGACGCTCCTGATCGCCCTGCTGACCGTGAGTTTCAGGTGTATACAGGCCGCGCTGGCCAACCCGGTGGCCGCATTGCGCAGCGAATAAACCGCGGAAATCGGTATATTGTTATATGGAACAGCGAAAGAACTTCAATACCGATAAGGCTCCGCGGATGAGCCAGATTTTTCCCCAGGCGGTGATTGCCGGCGGTTTTATTTTCATTTCCGGCACTCCCGGTTATGATCACGGGACGGGAAAGGTGATCAACGACAATTTCGAAGATCAGGCAAGACAGAGCTTTCTCAATATCAGGACCATCCTGGAAGAGGCGGGCAGCGGCCTTGATAGAGTCGTGAAAACGACCGTTTTCATGGTTGCAGGGAATGATTTCGCTGTCGTGAACAAGGTGTATGGCGAATTCTTTCCGGAGAATCCCCCGGCGCGCAGCACGCCGCAGGTAATGCCTTTTCCGGCAGGGATATTGATCTCGGTGGAAGTCATCGCGTTGGTGTAAGTTTATGCAATTTCCGCGGGTCCTGCATCTGGAGGGGAAACGCCTCTTATGATACGTCAATCTTTTGCGGCCGATGCCCGGTGGTTCCAGGTTATTTTTCAGGCATTTTTTCTCAGTTATGGCCTTCTCTTCCTGCATTGGAATGCCGACTGGCAACACTACCTAACCAGCATCTGCGGATGCCTGGCTTTTAGCTATATCGCCGAGACCATCCGGCGAAAACAGTTCCCGCCCCTGAGTGGAACCGCAGGCTGGAAATCCTGGGGTTTGAGTGTGCTCATCACCGCCATGAGTCTTTGTCTGCTGCTCAGGACGAATCATGTCTATACGAGCCTGTTGGCCGCCTTCCTGGCCGTCGCCTCCAAATATATCTTCCGCTTAGGCCGTAAACATGTCTTCAATCCTTCTGCCTTTGGCATCGCAGGGACCTTGCTCATTAGCGGCGATGCCTGGTTGTCACCGGGGCAATGGGGCAATGGCGTGATCCTTTTCTTCCTCGTCCTGACGCTGGGGACCATTGTCGTCACCCGGGTGCAGAAATTGGATACCAGCCTCGCTTTCCTGTTGGCCTTTGGCGGACTGCTCTATTGGCGCCAGGTGCAGGTGCTCGGATGGCCGCGGGATTATTTCTGGCATTCCATCGGCAGCGGCAACCTCTTGCTCTTTAGTTTTTTCATGATCAGCGATCCCAGGACCTCACCAGACCATCCGATGGCACGGGTGTTTTGGGCGATAGCGATCGCTGCGACATCGTTTTACCTGTCCGCCTTCCGGTGGATGTACAATACCCCCATCTGGATGCTCGTGGCGGCCGCGCCCCTGGTCCCTGTGCTGGATCGGGTCTTCCGGGCCCGGCGTTTCGAATGGCGGATAGGAGGCATCGGAAGGAAGTTCGCCGCGCTGGCGATCCTGATGGCGATGGTCACCAACGAGTCTATGGCCTTTTGCGGATTCTATGTCAGCAAGGCCGACGGGACCCTCAAAAACAAGACTTCCCAGGTGATCCTGGTGCGCGACGGGAATAAGAATACGGTGACGATGTTCAACGATTTCAAGGGCGATATGAAAGACTTTGCGATGGTGGTGCCCGTTCCGGTGGTGCTGAAAAAAAGCGATATCAAGGTCGTCGATCAATCGGTGTTCGAAAAATTGAATGACTACAGCAAGCCCAGGCTCGTGGAATACTATGATGAAAATCCATGCGAATTGCGAAGATATCAATCGATGGCATTGGGGGCCCGGAGCACCTCCCTGAATGACGTGGTCGTAATCGGATATGGCTCCGCCAAAAAGAGCGGCGTCACCATCGAGGCCCAATACATCGTCGGGGAATACGATATCCTTATCCTTAGCGCGAAAGAATCTTCGGGGCTGCGCACCTGGCTGACGGAGAACGGCTATAAGATCCCGTCCGGAGCCGACGAGGTACTGGAGCCTTATATCCGCGGCAACATGAAATTCTTTGTCGTAAAAGTGAATGAAGAAGAAAAGAAGAAACTGCCGGGAGATTTCCTGCGGCCCATACAGATATCCTTCGAGTCGCCGAAGTTCATGCTGCCCATCCGCTTGGGGATGGCGAATTCCGATGGCGATCAGGATATGATCGTCTATGCATTCAGCAAGACCGGCAGGATCGAATGCACCAATTATCCCACCGTGTCCCTGCCCACCGGAAAGAACGTTCCCCTGTTCGTACAGAACAATTTCGCGAATTTTTATGCCAATCTGTTCCAGTACCAATGGTTCGGCGCCGGTAAGTCCGCGGCCATGCTCGAATATGCCTGGGATGTGAGCCCTTCCAATTTTTTGAAATGCGATCCCTGTGTAGCCGCGGCGCCTTCCACCCGCGACCTGGTCCAGGCCGGGGTCTGGTGGGTGGGCTCTTCCCGCAGGAATTCGGAGGACCCGGGCAACGAGGATGCTGATCGCCCCGCCAGGGTCTATTTTACGCGGCTGCATGTACGGTATAACCGCAAAGCCTTCCCGCAGGACCTGTTCTTCCAGGAGACCGCCAATACCGCGAGTTTCCAGGCCCGCTATATCATTACCCATCCTGCAACGGGCCAGTTCGATTGCGAGGCCGGGAAGAAATACCTCGAGGCATTGCAACTACGGCGCCAGGACGAGCTGAAGATGCTGACCTATCTGACGGGAAAGGGATATAATGATTGGGATGTCGTCGTGCGGGCGGAGGAAGAAAAATATATTCCCGCTGCGGATTCATATGCCGCCGCGGCTTTCGCCGTTGCGAATGAACGGTCGGGCAAAAAAGGGATGATGATCGCGGGTATCGGACTCCTCGGTTTGATTTCGGCCATAGGGCTGGGCATGCGCAAGATCAGGCGAACATAGTCTTTAAATAATTGTAACTATTCGTCACGTTCTGAATTGGCTGGGGCGCCTGGTCCTGCTCCACGAAGAAATACTTCATCCCTGACTCCTTCGCATCCGCGAAGATGCGTTTGAAATCGACGATGCCGGATCCGACTTCCGCGGGTTGCAGGGTGGTCTTATTCAGGTCTTTTACGTGCCAGAGGGGATAGCGGCCGGGATGCAATTTGAAAAGGGCGACGGGGTCCTGTTTGGCCTTGGTGGCCCAGGCCAGATCGAGTTCCATCTTTACGAGGTCTTTATCGGTGTTGCCGAGGATATAGTCGAAGGGCCGGTGTCCTTCCACCTCATCGAACTCGGTAGTGTGATTGTGATAGGCAAACTGGACACCGTTCTTTTTACAAGCCGCGCCGGCCCTGCTGAATACATCCACGGCCGTCTTGATCTCATCGAGGGTGTTGACGGGGATGCTGGAGCAAACGAGATAACTCAACCCTCCTTCGGCAGCCTCATCGGCCAATTGCTGGTAATTGTCTTTCAGATTGGGTCTTTTGGCCATGCTGCCGATCTGTCCGGCCATTTTTTGTATCCTGGCGGAATCATCCGCTGTCTTGGCCATCCTCAGGGCCTGCGCCATCGAAAAAGGCGCTCCTCCTACATGCGCGGAACGCCAATGCATGCCCGCATCTTTTACCATAGCGGCAAATTCCTTTGGAGTAAACCCGTAATAGTTGCCTTTTTCCGAGCCTGCACTCTCGACCTCTCTATAACCGATGCCCGCCAATTGCTGCAGGGTTCCCTTCGGATCGGTGATCATGAGCTTGCCGAGCGTGTAGAGTTGCAGACCAATGGGACGAGCGGCGGCGGAGAAGAACCCGGCGGCATCGGTCAGCTGGGGGAATAGTAGGCCGGCGACTCCGAGTTTGCCGGTATGCTGAAGGAATTTGCGGCGGTTGATCATGGCAAGACTTTCTACTAAAGTTATCCTTTTAAGCGGAAATGCGAGGGAGTCTGGCAATAAAAAAGGCCCTCTGTGGAAACAGAAGGCCGTCTAACGATTGCTTGCCATATGAAAAATCTTAATCGACTATGTTGTGTGCGCAAATGTAAGTACCTCAGCACGCTCCCGATCGGCACAAATAATATCAAAAGGTTAAAAAAGCCAGCGCCACTTGATCCTGCATGCAAGATCGCCCAAATAGTCTAGAAAAGAAAATTTTTTGAAAATATTTTTCAATTTTTTAGGAGCAAGCGCACGAAAACAAAATATGTAGTAAATTATAATATGAAATATGTGGTCTTATAAAGCCTAATTTGTCCTTTTATCCCTACAATTTCATCTATTTCAATAAATCTATAAATAAATTACAAATAAAATTAATTTGTTCGGCCCGGGTATTCCTTCAGCGCCCTTTCCAGGCAATCCATGGCCTTATCCAGATCCTCGGTCTTAAGGACATAAGCCAGTCTAACCTCTTTTTTCCCTAACCCTTTCGTTCCATAGAATCCACCCGCGGGCGCGAGCATGACGGTCTGGTTGTTGTAGGAAAATGATTCCAGGAGCCACTGGCAAAAGACATCGGTATCGTCGACGGGCAGGCTGGCCATCGCATAGAACGCTCCCCCGGGGTTCGGGCAACAGACGCCGGGCATGCGGTTGAGGCGGTTGACGAGCACGTCGCGCCGTCTGAGGTATTCCGCCCTCGTGGCATCGAAATAGTCGGCCGGCAATTCGGTTGCCGCCTCCCCCAATATCTGTGCGAAGGAAGGAGGGCTGAGCCGGGCCTGCGCGAATTTCATGACCGAATCGAGCACTGCCTGGTTACGCGTGACCAGTGCGCCGATGCGTCCTCCGCAGGCGCTGTAGCGTTTGGAGATAGTATCCATCATCAACACATTCTCCTCCGCACCCTTCAGGTTCATGGCGCTGGTATGCTCTCCGCTGTAACAGAAATCCCGGTAAGCCTCGTCGGAAAAAAGATAAAGCCCGTGCTGAATGGCGATATCCTTCAGCGTTTCCATTTCTTCCCTGCTGTAGAGATAGCCCGTCGGGTTATTCGGATTGCAGATGACGATGCCCCTGGTCCGGGGAGTGATCAATTTTTTGAATTCCTCCACCGGTGGCAGCGCAAATCCGTTCCCGATATAAGACGTCAATGGTTTTACCACTACATTGGCTTCGACTGCGAAACCGTTATAATTCGCATAGAAAGGTTCGGGGATGATGACTTCGTCGCCCGCATCGAGACAGCTCATGAACCCGAAAAGGATGGCTTCCGAGCCCCCGGTCGTAATGATGATCTGCTGATAGTCGACTTCGATCCCTACCCCGCGATAATAGGCGGCGAGTTTTCGCCGGTAGCTTTCATTTCCTGCGCTGTGGCTGTATTCGAGTACTTTGAAATCGAAATGCCGGACGGCGTCCAGCGCCATTTTCGGGGTTTCGATATCCGGCTGCCCGATGTTGAGGTGATAGACCTTGATCCCTTTCTTCTTGGCCGCTTCCGCATAGGGTACGAGTTTCCTGATCGGGGAAGCCGGCATTTGTTGTCCGCGTTGACTGATGGTTAACATTTGGCAAAAATAGATAAAAAACGCCCCGTGGATAACGCGCAAATAAAAAACCTCCCGTGTGGGCGGGAGGTCGTATCTATCTTACGAAATTGCGTTTAGCGGCCTGATTTGCCTATCGAGGCCTCGTATTTGGCATAGGCGTCGGGTGTCAGCACCTCACCGGTGATCTTCAGTGATAAAACACCATCGGTCCCGGCCACCTTGACATCGATATTCTTGGTGAAGGCGCCTGCAACGGCTGCGTTAAAGCCCGCAGTGATCTTGTCGTCCTTTCCTTTTTGGATCGCGCCCTCGGGCTTTACGGGCGTGGTGCATCCGCAGGAAGCCATGGCCGACTCGATGATGATCGGAGAATTGCCGATATTGGTAAAAACGAAATCATGCGATACGGGAGCGCCTTGTTTGATCTTTCCGAAATCATAGGTCAATTCCTTGAACTTGATCACGTCCGCCGTCTTTTGACCCTGGGCAAAGACGGTGGCAGATAGGATAACTGCGCTGGCAAAAAGGAATAGCTTCTTCATTTTTTGATCAATTTATTTGTTTGAGTAATTGTACGGAGGAGTTTTCAGGCGCCGACGTGGGCGGAGCCTTATAGACCTCACCGGTAATGGTAAGCGTCTTGCTCTGGCTGGTATTGTAAACGATGGTCACCGTCTTCGAGAAAGCGCCTTCCCCATAAGCATTATAGCCGACCATGATCTTGCCCGTGGCCCCTGCTTCGATGGGGTCGCGGCTCCAGACGGGTGTGGTGCAACCGCATGATGCCTGCACATTGTCCAACCTTAACGCCACATTCCCGGTATTGACGATCTCGAAGGTATAAGTCGCGGGCCGGCCCTGTGGGATCTTCCCGAAGTTGTGGCTGTTCTCTTTCAGCACCAGCACGTCGGCCGGACGCGGGATAGCTGTTCCACCGGTATTGACTGCAAGACGGGGAGAGCCGGTTTCACCGGCGGTGACGGTCTGCGCCCCTGCATCATAAATGGTGAGAAAAAGAAAGACGGCAATTGCTAATTTTTTCATAGTTTGGCTGAGTGTGAGCTGGTTAATTGGCCTTCGGCTAATTGGCCTTCGGCCGGCTGACCGTTGGTCAGCTTGAGGTGATAAAATTACGCATTGAACGGCAGCTTTACAATATTTCTACGGCAATTTTATTTTTTTAACAATCAATCAGATACAGGTAATTTTGTCCAATGGAAAATCTTGCTACCAGCGAAGTCCTTGATCCTGAGAAGCTGTCCTTCGACCGGTTCAGGGACGAGGTCCTGAAAGACTACCGGTTGGCCTGTGAGAGCCGGGAGGCCAGCCTCCTGGGCCGTAAAGAGGTCCTGACCGGAAAGGCGAAATTCGGCATCTTTGGCGACGGAAAGGAGGTGCCGCAGGTAGCAATGGCCAAATTTTTCAAACCGGGCGATTTCTATGCGGGCTATTACCGCGATCAGACCTTTGCTTTCGCTACGGGCGCGGCTACCGTCGAAGAGTTCTTTTCCCAATTGTATGCCGATCCCGATCCCCGTCATGATCCCCATAGCGCGGGACGGCAGATGAATTCTCATTTTGCCACGGCCCTCGTCGATACCGACGGGTCGCCGTTGGACCTGGTCAACCGCAAGAACCTGACAGCCGGACTGGCGCCGACCGCGGCCCAGATGCCCAGGGCATTGGGGCTGGCCTGTGCTTCCAAGGCATTCCGCGAAGTGGGGGAACTCGCGTCCTTCTCCGGACTCTCCAACAACGGCAATGAGGTCTGTTTTTGCACGATCGGCGACGCCTCCACGAGCGAAGGCCATTTCTGGGAGACCCTGAATGCCGCAGGGGTGCTGCAGGTGCCGCTGGCCATCTTTGTATGGGACGACGGTTATGGGATCTCGGTTCCTCGCCAGTACCAGACTACCAAGGGATCCATTTCGGAAGTGCTGGAAGGGTTCCGGAAAAAAGAGGGCACCAATGGCATCGATATCTATAAGGTAAAAGCCTGGGACTATGCCGGCATGTGCGAAGTCTTCGAGAGCGGGATACGCGCGGTTCGGCACACCCACACCCCGGCCCTCTTTCATGTTGAAGAGGTGACGCAGCCCCAGGGTCATTCTACCTCGGGCAGTCATGAAAGATATAAATCCCCCGAACGCCTCGAATGGGAGCGGGAATGGGACGGAATAAAGAAGATGAAGGAATGGATCATTGAAAATGCGCTCGCCGGCGAGGATGAATTGGGTGAGATCGAGACGGAGGCCAAGGAGTTCACGCGCAACGGCCGCAATCTCGCCTGGGAAAAATACCAGGCTCCCATACGCGTGCAGGTAGGCCGTTCGGTCGAGCTCATCCGGGAAATGGCAAGCCAGTCATCCGACAGATCGGAAGCCTTGCATCAGCTGGCTTCGTCCCTGGCTTCCAATCGCGAACCGGGCAGGAAGGAGGTGCTGCAGACACTGCATTCCGCCATGGGCATGGCAGGAGAGACATCCGCTGCTCAACATGCCGGCGCCTATTACCGCGATCTTCAGAAGGAGAATGCCGCACTGTACAATACCTTTCTCTATCACGAGGGCGACCGACGCATCGGGCAGGTGCCTGAAGTCAAGGCCGAATTCGCCGCGGGTTCACCCGTGCTCAACGGGTACGAAGTGCTCAATCGCTATTTCGACACGCTCTTTGCGAACGACGCGAGGGTGCTGGCTTTCGGGGAAGACCTCGGGAAGATAGGCGACGTCAACCAGGGATTCGCCGGTCTTCAGTCAAAACACGGCGCCGAGCGTATCTTCGATACCGGCATCCGGGAACTGACCATCATGGGACAGGGTATCGGTATGGCGCTGCGCGGTCTGCGGCCCATTGCGGAGATCCAATATATCGACTACCTGCTGTATGGTCTGCAACCCTTGAGCGATGACCTGGCCACGCTGCAATACCGCACGGCCGGGAGACAGACAGCCCCGCTCATCGTGCGTACCCGCGGCCATCGTCTCGAAGGGATCTGGCACAGCGGTTCCCCGATGGGATTGATCCTGCATTCGCTGCGGGGGTTGCATGTCTGCGTGCCCCGCAATATGGTCCAGGCAGCCGGAATGTATAACACCTTATTGGAAGGAGTCGACCCGGCCCTCATGGTGGAATGTCTCAACGGCTATCGGCTGAAAGAGAGATTGCCGTCCAACCTCCTGGAGTTTCGCGTACCGCTGGGCATCCCGGAAGTGCTGAAGGAAGGGGAGGACATCAGTATCGTTTCCTATGGATCGACCCTTCGGATCGTTCAGGAGGCCGCCGAGGCGCTGGAAGCATCCGGCATCGGCTGCGAAGTCATCGATGTACAAACCCTCTTACCCTTCGATGTGCATCATCGCATTGTCGAATCCCTGAAAAAGACCAGCCGTATCCTCATCGTGGATGAGGACGTCCCGGGCGGCGCCGCGGCATTCATCTTCAATAAAGTGATGGAAGAACAGGCAGGATACCGGTGGCTCGACACCGCCCCCCGCACCCTGACCGCGCAGGCCCACCGGCCGGCTTATTCCTCCGATGGGGATTATTTCAGCAAACCAAATGTGGAAGACATTATAGATATGGTCAGGGCGATGATGGCCGAATAATAAGCCGATCGCCGCCCGGAGGGCGGCGATCCAATTTATTTGAGGTTATAAAAAACCTTTTGTACGTCTTCGTCCTGCTCCAGCTTGTCCACTAATTTCAGCACATCCTGCGCCATATCCTCCGACAATTCCACCGTTGTGGTAGGTATCCATTCCGTCTCGGCGCTGATCGGCGTAATGTGTTTTTCTTCCAGCGCCTTTTGCATCTTTCCGAAATCATTGAAAGCAACCCGCAGCACGAGCACCGCCTCGCCATGTTCACCCGTGCCTTCCCCCATTTCTTCCAGACCGGAGTCGATGAGCTCGAGCTCCAGTTCATCGGCGTCGACGCCTTCGGGCTTCAACTTGAACACCCCCATTTTTTTGAATTGGAAGCTGACGCTGCCGCTATTGCCCAGCGTCCCGTTGCCTTTATTGAAATGGGATTTGACATTAGCCACCGTCCGTACATGGTTGTCGGTTGCCGTATCTACGAGGATAGCCACTCCATGCGGACCATAGCCTTCATAGAGGATCTCTTCGTAATTTGCCATGTCCTTCCCCTGCGCCCGCTTGATGGCGGCATCGACCCTGTCCTTGGGCATGTTGACGCTCTTGGCGTTCTGCATACACCGGCGCAGAGCAGGATTCGTGGCAGGATCGGGACCGCCCGTCTTGACGGCAATAGCGATCTCCTTACCGATACGGGAAAACTGTTTGGCCATCCGGTCCCACCGGGCGAACATAGTGGCCTTTCGTACTTCGAATATGCGACCCATGCTATGAGAATTTTATACGCGGGCCGCTTCCGGCGGCTCCGGCGGGTGCAAATTTACGGATTTTACTGTTTAGATATGCTCCCACACTCCCGGCAATCCGGTCAGGTATTTAGCTTGCTTCTGTTTTTGCTGTAACTGAAATAAATGATCAGACCTATGATCATCCATATCAGGGCCGTCAGCTGGGTAGCGGAATCGAGACCAACGATCATCGCGGTACAAACGACCACGCCCAGGATCGGCACCAGCGGCACGAGCGGCGTTTTAAAAGGCCGCGGGCGGTCGGGGTCCCTGCGGCGCAGGATCCATACCCCGATGCTGACGAGGATAAAGGCGAACAAGGTGCCGATACTGGTCAGGTTGCCGGCGACGCTTTCCGGAATAAAGCCGGCAAATAGGCCGACGAAAACGAACAGCAGCATATTCGATTTATACGGGGTGCGAAATTTCGGATGCAGCGCGCAGAATACCTTTGGCAGCAATCCATCGGTGGCCATCGTATAGAATACCCGGCTCTGACCAAGCAACATGACCAGGATCACCGAAGAAAATCCCGCAAGGATCGCAATCGTGACCAAGATGGAAAGCCAGTGATACCCGTGCATATACGTTTCGATGGCATAGGCTACCGAGGCCTCCTTGCCGGCGCGAACGAAGTCGGTGTATGGCGCAACCCCGGTAAGTACCCAGGAGAACAGCACATACAGGATCGTACAGATCACCAGCGAACCCAGGATGCCGACAGGCATATCCTTGGCTGGGTTCTTAGCCTCCTGTGCCGCGGTGGACACAGCGTCAAAGCCGATGAACGCAAAAAATACGATGCCGGCGCCCGAGAGTATGCCTCCCCAGCCATGTCTGAAGAAGTTGGCATAGGAATAAAGCGTGCCATCCCGCAGGGTGGCTGGAGGAGCGTCCGCCGGAATGATATAGGGATGGTGATTCCCCGGATTGACAAATTGCCAGCCGATGGCAATGAATACCAGGACGATAGCTACTTTGATGAAGACGATGATCCCATTCACCAGGGCGGATTCCTGTGTTCCTTTGATGAGTAGCAGCGAGAGTGCCAGCAGGATGATCAGCGCCGGGATATTGATGATGCCGTGATGCATGACCCCCGAGGAGTCCAGGACCCTTTCAAAGGGAGAGTGGCACCATTCGAAAGGGATGCTGCCTCCCAACAGCTTATTCAGGTATTCGCTCCATGAGATGGAGACGGTGGCGGCGCCGAGAGCGTATTCCAAAACCAGGGCCCAGCCGATGATCCAGGCTACGAGTTCGCCCATGGTCGTATATGCGTAGGTATATGCGCTCCCCGCGATGGGGATCATGGAGGCGAATTCCGCGTAGCAAAGACCGGCGAATGCACAACCGAGAGCGGCTACCATAAAGGAAACGGTTACGGCGGCACCGGCATGTTCCCCGGCGGCTGCGGCAGTCCTAACAAACAATCCGGCGCCGATGATGGCGCCGATGCCCAGAGCAATAAGGCTCCAGGCTCCAAGGGTCCGCTTCAGACCATGCTCCGAATCCGCGGCCTGGGACATCAGCGCGTCCAGGGATTTCTTTCGGAATAAACTCATAATAAGCTTGTTTTGATAATAATTGTATAATCCTATTAGGTGCGACGAATAGGGCCGAAAATAAACAAATTTTTGCCAAATCAATATTTTTCGATTCTTTGCAGGATTAAATAGGCACACCGGCTTTAAACGCCCCGGACCGCCATGCAATGACCTATGCCCAAGATCAGTCTTACAGGATGGATTATGATCGCCATGGTGGCTGGTGTCCTGCTGGGATTATGGGTCCATTATGAAGGCAGCCCCACCCAGATCGAAGGCTTTTCCTCCGTGATCGGGGTCATTACGGACGTGTTCCTCCGGATGATCAAAATGATCATCGCTCCGCTGGTCTTTTCCACCCTCGTAGTGGGTATCGCGAAACTCGGGGACATCCGGTCGGTTGGCCGGATCGGTGGGAAAGCGCTTTTATGGTTCCTGTGTGCTTCTTTCCTGTCTCTGCTGCTGGGGCTGATCATCATGAACAGCCTTTCGCTGGGCACCGAGCTCAACCTCCCCGTGCCTGCCTCGGGCGCCGCCGCCGGCATCGAAGCCACTCAGGTCACTTTCAAAGGCTTTATCACACATATCATTCCCCGCAGCATCTTCGAGGCGCTTGCGGGTAACGAGATCTTGCAGATCGTCGTTTTTGCCGTGTTTTTCGGTATTGCCACCGCCTCCATCGGCGAAAAAGGTAAGATCATCATCAAGGCCCTTGATGCCGTATCGCTCATCATCCTCCGTGTCACCGGATATGTCATGTATTTGGCTCCCGTGGCTGCCGCGGCCGCCATCTCCGTGGTCATGGCGGAAAAAGGTCCCGAGTTGCTGGTGACGTATGGGAAGTTCATCATCTCCTTTTACCTCGCGATCCTGGGCCTGTGGCTGATCCTGCTGCTGATCGCCTCCCTGTTTATCGGAAGGCGCGTCATCAATCTGGCCCTCACCATAAAAGACATGATCCTGCTGGCTTTCAGCACCGCGAGTTCGGAAGCCGCCTTTCCCCGGCTGATCGTCGAGCTGGAAAATTTCGGCTGTCCACCCAAGATCGTCAGCTTCGTGTTGCCGCTGGGCTATTCCTTTAACCTGGACGGGAGCATGCTCTATATGACCTTCGCTTCGCTATTCATCGCCCAGGCGTATGGGGTACCGCTGACCCTCGGTCAGGAACTGTCCATGCTGCTCGTGCTGATGCTGACGAGCAAGGGGATTGCCGGCGTGCCCCGCGCGGCGCTGGTGGTCATCGCCGGCACGCTTACACTATATAATATTCCGCAACAGGGTTTGCTGCTCTTATTGGGCATCGACCAGATACTGGACATGGCGCGCAGCGCCACGAATGTATTGGGCAACAGTATCGCCACTGTGGTCGTGAGTAAGTGGGAAGGCGAATTGGAAGAGGCGGCAGTGAATATAAAATAAGACTATGTTTGAACTCTTAGCTATCACCTGGAAAGACCTTTTAAACCCTGAATTCTATATCAACAACGGCGGACTTTGGGTAATGCTGTTTATCGTTTTTGCCGAGACCGGTCTCATGTTCGGTTTTTTCCTCCCCGGCGACAGCCTTTTGTTCGTTGCCGGCATCTTCAGCCAGAAACTGGTGGGTAGCCTGATCTCCGGAGGCACCGGCAGCGATTTCCTCGATCTGATCGTCCTCTGGGTGCTGGTCTCCGCCTGCGGCATCATCGGCAATGCGCTGGGCTATTGGTTCGGCAACAAGAGCGGCCCCTTTCTTTTTCACCGCAAGGACAGTCTTTTGTTCAAGAAGAAATACCTCCTCCAGGCAAAGGCATTCTATGATAAACACGGCGGCGAAGCCATCGTATTCGCACGCTTCCTGCCTATCGTCCGCACTTTTGCCCCCATCATCGCCGGCATCGTCGCCATGGACAAAAAGAAATTCCATCTGTACAATGTGGTGGGTTGCATCGCCTGGGTATTCCTGATGCTGTTCGCGGGCCATTACCTGGACCGGCTGTTCATGGCCAAATTCAATTTCGATCTGAAACAACATCTCGAAGTCATCGTGATCGGCATCGTGGTGATCACCACCGCCCCCGTCCTGTATAAGATCTTTTTCGGCCGTAAGGACTCGGCTTCCGTGGAAGACCCCTACCAAAAATCGTAAACCCTTTATGGAGAAAAAATCACCTTCTCTATTCAACCTGGCTGTGATCGTCGGCGCGCTGGGTTATTTCGTAGATATATATGACCTGTTGTTGTTCAGTATTATACGCATTCCTTCACTGAAAGGGCTGGGGCTAACGGACGCGGACGTAAAGCTGAAGGGGGCAGATATCCTGAACATCCAGATGTTCGGATTGTTGCTCGGCGGAATCCTTTGGGGCGTATTGGGGGACAAGAAAGGGCGGTTGCGGGTACTGTTCGCATCGATCATCCTGTATTCGCTGGGCAGCATTGCGAACGGCATGGTGCACACGCTGGGACAATATGAGCTGGCTCGGTTCATCACCGGGCTGGGATTGGCCGGTGAACTCGGTGCGGGTATCACGCTCGTCAGCGAGCTGATGCCAAAGGAGCGCCGGGGCATCGCGACCTCTTTCGTGGCTGGGATCGGATTAAGCGGAGCGGTTTTCGCCTATTTCATCAAGCAACAATTCGGGACAGGGACTGACGGGTGGCGTACCTGTTATTATATCGGCGGGGGCCTGGGTTTCCTGCTGCTATTGTTACGCGTGGGCGTACTGGAGTCCGGTATGTATAAGAGTATGGAGGGAAAAGGAGTGAGCAGGGGTAACTTCTTCATGCTCTTCACCAGCGGCCGCCGGTTGAAGAAATACCTGACAGCGATCTTGATCGCTTTGCCGAACTGGTATGTGATCGGGGTATTGATCTCATTCTCCAACGATTTCGGATCGGATATGAAAGTGAAGGGCGCGGTCGATCCGGGCTTTGCGATCATGGTGGCCTATGCCGCCATTTCCGTGGGTGATGTGCTGATCGGGTTCATCAGCCAGGGGTTTAAGAGCAGGAAAAAATCGTTGTGGCTTTTTCATATCATTACGGTCATCGGAGTGATCGCCTATTTCAATCTGCAGGGGCAGACGTCGACCACTTTGTATTGGGTGTGTGTACTATTGGGGTTGGGGACGGGTTTCTGGGCTATGTTCGTGACGATGGCGGCCGAGCAGTTTGGCACCAACATCCGGGCGACGGTGGCCACGACGGTGCCGAATATGGCTCGGGGTTCGCTGGCGGTGGTAGTTTCACCGTTATTCAAGTCGCTGGTCCCTTCACTGGGTCATTTTAAGGCGGGGTGGGTGACCGGGCTGATCGTGTTTGCGATCGCCTTCGTGGCACTCGCCATGACGGAAGAGACTTTTGGGAAAGACCTGAACTATATCGAGCCATAGGAAATGAAGTTTCTGATCATACGTTTCAGCTCCATCGGGGACATCGTCCTCACAACCCCGGTAGTCCGCTGTTTGAAAAAACAGGTGCTCACGGCGGAAGTGCATTACCTGACCAAGAAGGCCTTTCGCCCCATCCTGGCGGCCAACCCGTATATCGACCGCATACACATCCTGGAGGACGACCTCGCGGCGCTGATCGAAACCCTGCGGAAAGAAGACTACGACTATATCATCGATCTCCACCACAACCTGCGCACCTGGAAGGTGCGGCGCGCATTAGGCAAGAAAACCTTCGCGTTCGATAAATTGAACGTTGAAAAATGGCTCCTCACCAATTTCAAGATTCACC